>ENA-UOOI01000235-UOOI01000235.1-fermentation-metagenome-genome-assembly--contig:-NODE-235-length-71135-cov-10.075872_pt1 | contig 71135 bp, 69 predicted proteins | sample MGYA00245779_ERZ724027 | MGnify/ENA primary metagenome ERZ724027 (study PRJEB28704, sample SAMN03018318) | fermentation metagenome | biome: anthropogenic terrestrial biome; feature: soil; material...
TGAAAGCCTGTAAGTAGAGTTTGCTGAACTCGTCCTGGAGCTGGAAGCTGAAATTGCAAGTAGGCTTTACCGGTTAAAAGCCGTTATTTAATTGAGTATAAAGTTGGGTGGTACCGCGAACAGACTTCTCGCCCCAAGGAGGAGCCTGTTTTTTTATATGCCAAATTTGAAAAATTTTCTAAATAATATACTGATAATGGTATAATACCATTATCAGTATAAAAAAGATGGAGGGTAATACATTGAACATAATAGTTTTAATTAAACAGGTACCGGATATGGAAAAAGTGAAATTCGACAGCGAAAGGGGAGTGGTGGATCGTAAATCTGCAGGTACAGAGATCAATCCTTTTGATTTAAACGCCCTGGAAGCGGCGGTACAGATTGGTGAAAAGGTTGATTCCACCACTATAACGGCTGTAAGTATGGGGCCGCCGAGTGCAAAAGATGCTTTAAGGGAATGTATCGCAAGGGGAGCTTCAAAAGGAGTGCTTGTAAGCGACATAAAATTTGGTGGATCGGATACCAGGGCGACATCCACTATATTGTCAGGTGCAATTAAAAAGATAGGGAAGTATGATCTTGTAATTGCCGGTGAGAAGACTGTGGACGGTGATACAGGACAAGTTGGACCTGAAATAGCGGAATTTTTAAATGTTCCTCATGGAAGTTATATAAGTAAAATTGAAGGGGTCGACGAAAATGAAATCAAAGTGCGTTCTGAAATATGGGCGGGGACTTATTTGAAAAGCATGAGACTGCCGGCCCTTATTACGGTGACAAAGGACATAAATGTTCCAAGACTTCCGTCTTTTAAAAACAAGATGAAAGCGAGAAAAGCTGAAATAGAAGTTATGACATTTAAGGATCTGGAGGGAAATCTTAGTGAAAACGAAATTGGTTTTAAAGGTTCTCCTACAAAGGTAAAAAAAATAGAAGTACCGCAGGCGGCAAAACGGGAAGGGAAAATTTACAGGGAAAATATTTCACAGGCAGTTGAGAGACTTGCTGGTATATTTAGAGAAAAAAAGGTGGTGGACTGATAATATGGAAAAGGAATATAACGGCGTACTGGTTTTTGCAGAACAGAAAAATGGAAATATACACAAGGTGAGCTATGAGCTCCTCGGAAAAGCCAGGGAGCTTGCAGATAAATTGGGTGTTCCGGTATACAGTGTACTTCTCGGCCCAAGGGGAATAAAAGCTGAGGAGTTGATATACAGAGGTGCGGACAAGGTCTTTTACGTAGAAGATGATGTATTCGACGGACCTGAAGAATTAATATACAAGATGAATCTTGAGCAGGTCGTCAATAAAATTAAACCGGAGATCTTTCTTATAGGGGCTACCAGTCTTGGAAGATCACTGGCACCTAGACTGGCGGCAGCATTAAATACAGGTCTTACTGCAGATTGTACCGGACTTAAAATAGATGAAGACGAAAAACTGGTTCAGATAAGACCTGCCTTTAGTGAAAATATACTGGCCCATATAAAAACAGATACTTATCCACAGATGTCTACAGTCAGGTATAAAGAGTTTGACGAAGCAGAAAGAAATGAGCAAAATAGCGGAGAAATTGTGAAAATAAATGCGGTAAAGCTTCAAAAACCCAGGGTGAAAGTTATATGTAAATTGAAGGATCAGGAAGTCAATATCTCGGAGGCAAATGTGGTGGTGGCAGCAGGAAAGGGGTTGAAAAAGCCGGAGGATTTCAAAATGATTAAGGAGCTGGCGGATTTACTGGGAGGACTTGTTGGTGCAAGCAGAAGCGTTGTAGATGACGGATTTATTTCAAAGGACTTTCAAGTCGGGTACAGTGGCAACAGGGTGAAACCCAAATTGTATATAGCATGTGGAATTTCAGGTGCGCCGCAGCATCTGGCAGGGATGAAGGAATCGGAGTTCATAGTGGCAATAAATGAGGATCCCTCGGCTCCGATATTCAATGTGGCCGATTATGGCATAGTGGGGGACATGTATGAAATAATACCTAAATTGATAGATGAGATCAAAAATAAAACTGCAGTCTAATATTGATAGAAGGGGGTAAATGGATAATGAAAGATGAAATAATCAGAAATTTAAAACAAATTGTAGGGGAGAACTGGGTGCTGGATGATCTGTCCAAGATGCAAAGTTATCTCTATGATGAAACCGAACCACTTTTGAGACCCGAAGCGTCGGAGGATTCTGTAGTAGTTAAACCTGCTTCACCGGAAGAAATATCCCAAATATTGAAATATGCAAACAAAAACCTGATTCCGGTGACTACAAGAGGGGGCGGCACGGGAGTTGTAGGTGGTGCCATACCGATAAAACCAGGTATAGTTTTAACCCTTGAAAGGCTCAATAAGGTTGTCGAGCTGGATGAAAAAAATTTGATGATAACCGTTGAAGCTGGTGTGACTCTGGCAGATCTGCTGGAAGCACTGAAAAGTGAGGGCAAGTTATTTTTCCCCATACACCCGGGAGATGAGGGGGCACAGATAGGTGGTATGATTGCAACGAATGCCGGCGGGACGAAAGCTGTAAAGCATGGAATTATGAGAAACCATGTGAAAGCCGTGGAAGTGGTTTTACCGACGGGCGAAATAGTTACTCTTGGCGGAAAACTGATAAAGAACAATATGGGCTACGATCTGCTTCATATGATGATTGGGAGTGAAGGGACCCTGGGAATTATTACAAAGGCAACCTTGAAACTCTATGCAAAGAACAAATACACTGGAACTCTCATAGTTTCATTTAATACGAGGAGAGAAGCCTGTGATTCAGTTCCCAAAATACTGCAGGAAGGCATTACTCCTCTTGCTGTGGAGTACATGGATAGGGTTGTGGCAAAAAAATCTGCAGATCAGCTTGGCAGTAAATGGCCTGTAGACAACAGTGCCCCTGTGGATCTCATATTTATGCTTGATGAGCCGACTGAAGATGAACTGTATTCCAATAGTGAAAGAATCGTGGAGATTTGTGAAAAATATAATTCAGTGGACAGTGTTATAGCGGAAACTGCAAAAGAACAGAGAAACATCCTTGAAATAAGGAGCAATGCCTATGAACCTTATAAGGACAATATATCGGATGCACTTGATATAGCTGTTCCACCGTCCAGCGTGCCTGATTTCTTTGACGATATAACTGCATTGGCTGAGAAGTATAACAACAATATAGTATCTCTTGGACATATTGCAGATGGAAATATTCACAATTTTATCATGGGGGAAAACGGCAGACTGCCTTCATACTATGAGGAACTGAAAGAGAAGATGTACAAAACTGCCCTGAAATACGGAGGTACCATAACTGCCGAGCACGGTACCGGAAAGACAAGAAAAAAACATATGCCGCTTCAGTTTACTGAAAGGGAAATTGAAATTATGAACAATATAAAAAAGGCATTTGATCCAAATGGAATTCTGAATCCGGGAGATATAGTCGATTAGTTAAAACAATTAAAACTGCGGTAAATTTTACCGCAGTTTTAATATTTTATATGACATTTTTGATGGATTTGGAGATTTTAGTTGTGCTTATAGCTCTTTTGTCAATCAATGATATTAAAAAGAAAACACAGAGACAGGATAGCCATTCCATGTATATCACATGGGGAAAAATTCTGAAAGAAGGTATGAGCTCCCATAAAAATAACACTGTGATGCCTGTCAAAGTAGTATAGAAAGCAGAGCTTTTTCTACATAAATTCGGTGCAAATACGGTAAACAGAAACACTATGGTGAAAGCCGTGCTTAAACTCAAACCTATCGATATAGCTTTTAATATACCTGATATCGACAAAGCTAGTATAAAAGTTAATATGCCTATTAAAATTACAAATGTCTTGTTCATGATAATGGAATTTTCCTCTTTCATCCCTGGATTTATAAATGATTTGTATATGTCCTGTGTAAAAAGTGTGGATGCCCCCAAAAGCAGGCTGCAGGCAGTGGATACATCTGCGGCCCAGAGAGCTGCAAGAGTCAGGCCTGCAGCTACGGGATTCAATGACAATATCATCTTGGGCAGGGCCAGAGTACCGCTCACATTGGGGAAGGCAGTTCTGGCTGCTATACCTATTATTGCGCATAAAAATCCTATCGGAATCATGAGAAAACCAGCTATTATAAAGGATTTTTTTGCAGTCTTTGAATCTTTGGCAGCGAAAGCCAATTGCACAGGTCCCTGCATGGACATAACCTGTGTGATCATTATGAGAAACCAGCTTAAAATTATCCATATGCTGGTGCCGTTTACGGGGCTGAAATAATCTATATTTTGAGGAAGCTTGAGTTTTATGTTTTCAAATCCTCCTCCAGAGGCCACTGCCAGAACGGTGCATAGTATTATTCCTGTATATTTTATAGGGACATTAAAGGTATTGCAGAGTCCTGCAGACCACATTCCACCTATGAAAGTTATTCCTATAAACACACAGGCACTTACCACCATGCCTGTTTTTAATGTGAATACTCCTGGAAGCAATGAAGACAAGATGGATCCGCCGGCAATGTACTGCAGTGACATGATTACCACAAGTATGATTATCTGGCATATGACACAGACGGTTTTTCCCTTTTTATCATAAAATTTTCCCAGTAATTCTGGAACGGTGGCTACATTGAATTTCCTGTATTTCCCTGCTACCAGGAGTCCCATCAAAATGGCGCCGGTACCCCATGCTACATTGTACCAGCCTGCGGATAATCCTATGCTGTAAGCCTGTTCGGCAACGCCTATGGTAGAAGCCCCGCCTATGGCGAGTCCTATCAATGAACAGGTTACAAGCGGGGTGGTGAGCTGCCTTCCTGCAAGGGTATAACTTTCGCCTCCCTTTATAGCTTTTTTTCGGGCAAAAAGGCTTATTATAAATAATGCAGATATATATAGAATTATGATTATCAATGATATATTCATTTTTTACAGATCTCCTTCATTTATTGTTGATTAAATAATAAAAAAACGTCCCTGGCCGAGGGACGAAAAAGTCGTGGTACCACCCTGATTAAACAAATGGCAAATTTTGAAATTTTTAAAGCGGGAATAAAAAAAGCACCTGCGATTAAGGGACGAAACTCAATCGTGGTACCACCCTACTTTGAAAACAAAACTTTGCTGTTTATCTCTTACTTTTAACGCAAGTTAAACGGCACGGCTTACTGAAGATTTCAGCCTGCAGTTCAAGAATGTATTTCATAAATTCTATCATACAGTTTGCACCCGCCACTGCTTCTCTTATTGATATAATTTATTACTTCTTTCTATCATAACTTCATATATTTACAAATTATTATAAAGTAAAACTGTTGTAAATACAATATATAAAATGTTGTCAATGGGATTTTTACCGTTAAATACATGAGAATATCTTTATATTTCACGCAATTTCTATTTAATTGGAAGATAAGCTGCTGCAGCAGGCAGGCAGCTTATTTAATCACCATTGCAATGCATTTATTAATTGCTGCAGTGTATCCAGATACTGGTGCAGTATATTATCGGCATCTATTCTGTTCTGAAGGTCATCTCTTTCTACTTCTGAGAGATTTTGTAAGATTTCATGTATTTTTTCCTTGTTTGATTTTATATCGGACACTATTGTGCTTACGTTATCCAGCTTATTTGAAATAAGGTCATTTAGATTATCCACTATCTGAAAAACCGCATCCTTTTCATCTGGATTGTCTGTAGAATCCTCTATAGTTTGGAGCCTGCTGTCAATGCCGTTAATAAGTACTATAAGTTCTATACGGGTAAGCAAATAATCCGAAACGGATATCTGACCTCCTACAGCTACAATATTTGCTGTGGCACTTATGTTGTTTTTTATAAAATCTTTCGTATTTTTATTTAAATTGTCCTCTACTAAAATAATAGGCGCGTTTTTCTTTGCCGCCAGTGCGGAAGCTGAGAGTGCATCTGCAAATTCATTCCCCGCAGGGCCTTCTCCCCTTGACAGATAGACATTATCAAGGTCGATGCTGGATTTGAATTTATTCAGCACATTCACATTGGTTTCGTATCTGTTGATGCCGGATATTCTTATTACATTTGGTATGGAGCCCAAAGTGCTGCCTGGTATCACGCCGTTTCCCCCTACAACATAAGTTTGCAGTATGTTGGATTTGTTGCTATCTATGTATTCCTCAACGGTTTCGGGTACGGCGTTCTTGTTTGTCAGAAGTATGGGCATGCCCTGTCTTGCAGCTATTGGTGCTATGGAAAGGGCGTCTGCGTAACCTTCTCCGGAAGCTACTGCCACTTTACTTGGTTTACCGAGAGCTTCAGCTGCGATTACGGAAGTTTCATACCTGTCAGCCCCTCCAAGACGCTGTACATTCAAACCCATGGATTTCAGCTGATTTTCCACATTGTATGAAATTGAATAGGGTCCGCCCATTTCTATTATCTGATCTGCCTTTAATCTTGTGATTTCTTCTTTTACATTTTCATCCAGGGAATTATTTGGAATCAACAGTATAGGTGCACCGTACTTATTTGCAATAGGAGCTGCACAGAGTGCATCTGCATAATCCTGTCCTGAAGCCAGAATTACATATTTTGAACTTGTCCATCCATTTTGGGATATATTTATGGAAGTTTCATATCTGTTCTGTCCGCCAATTCTTGAAGTATTTGCAGAAACTTTTTCAGATGGTATAAAATTTGATGCAAATACAAAGACAGTACACAATATAAAAGTTGAAATGGATTTTAATTTATTCATGTTTCATCCCTCCTTCTACCTATTATAATACATATGGTATTGTTTGATAAGGAAAATATATTTTGAAAATGAGCTTTTTAATGATATCATAATAAGTAATATTAAAATATATTTTAGCGGTAAAAGAAAGGAAAGTGAAAAAAGATGGTGGCCAGTGAAAGTGAAAAGAAGGTCTATGATGTTTTAAATGAAATAGGAATAAAATATGAAAAATATACTCATAAACCGGTTTATACCGTGGAGGATGTAAATAAATTGGATGTACATATCCCGGGCAATCATACAAAAAATCTTTTCCTTAGAAATAGAAAGGGAAATATTCACTATTTGGTGGTTATGAAGGATTCAAAACGGGCAGATTTAAAAAAACTTTCCAAACAGGTTGGAAGTACTCCGCTGTCTTTTGCTTCAGAAAAAAGACTGGAAAAATATTTGGGCCTGAAACCCGGTTCCGTAAGTCCCTTTGGTTTGGTCAATGACAGCGGCAAATGTGTAAAGGTGATAATTGACAGTGACATACTTAAAGGGGAAAAGATCGGATTTCATCCCAATGTGAATACTGCAACGCTGGTTATTTCAACTGGGGATTTCCAAAAATTCCTGAAGTGGACTGAAAATGATGTGTCTTACATGAAAATCTGAATATATGGGAAGATGCTTCATGAAAAGAGGATATCTATATGCTGCAGTATCTGCTGTGCTGTTTGGTTCTTCCGGTATTATAATAAAAATTGCCTTTTCAGAAGGCATGGATTCCATGAGTATAATGCTTTTACAGTACATGGTATCTATTCCTGTTATGTTTTTTGCCATGGCAATTATTGATAGGGATACTTTGAGGATAAATAAAAGAAACCTGTGTCATACGGCTGTCTTAGGAATAGTAGGCAATACACTCATGACGGTTTTTTACTATGGGGCATTTAATTATCTGGATGTTTCCGTGGTTACCATATTACTTTATACCTATCCCATAATGGTTTTTCTTTACTCCTGTATTATTGAAGGAAATAGAATTGGTTTCAGCAAGATTTTTGCTCTTGCCGCAGCTTTTACAGGATGCTTTTTAAGTTTGGGGCTTGCCGGCAGGAATATTGCCTTTTCTGCAAAAGGCTGTATATTTGGGCTTTTATCGGCACTTTTTTATGCTTTTATGAATATATATTCTGAAAAAAATATGAAAAGCTTAAATCCACTTACCATAAATTTTTACTCGATTATTTTTTCATTTTTGTTTTTGCTTGTTTTTGTTTCTCCAAAGACCGTACTTGAGAGGGAACTGAATGTTAAACTTGGTGTATGTATTGTGATTCTAGCTGTGTTTTGTGAGATAATACCGCTGACTCTGTTGTATGCGGCAATAAAGGATATAGGGGCTTTGAAGGTTTCGATAGTGGAAAATTTGGAGATACCTACTGCAATGCTGCTTTCCTTTTTTGTACTGGGAGAGTCTGTGACTTTAATCCAGGTTTTAGGGGCAGTTTTAGTCGTCTATTCCGTATGCAGCATTAGAAAAATAGATTAAATTTAGAATTAAGGTGTTTGATATGGATTATGTACAGGGGTCGATGTTTGATAAAAAGGTGTCTTCTCCTCTGGCAGATAGAATAAGGCCTAATAATTTGGAGGAATATATTGGCCAGAAACACATACTTGGAAAGGGGAAAATACTTAGAAATTTAATATATACGGATAATATAAGCTCGATGATATTCTGGGGCCCACCGGGAGTCGGAAAAACCACTTTGGCTAGGATAATTGCCTCCGCTACCAAAGCTAAATTTATAAATTTTAGCGCTACCACCTCCGGCGTTAAAGAGATAAAGGAAGTTATGGCAGCTGCAAAAAAGAACAGGAGAATGGGTATCAGGACAATTTTGTTCGTAGATGAAATTCATAGATTCAACAAGGCACAGCAGGATACTTTTCTTCCTGCTGTGGAAAATGGAGATGTAATACTTATAGGTGCTACTACGGAAAACCCCTCTTTTGAGATAAATTCTGCACTGTTGTCAAGATGCAGGGTTTTTGTACTTCATCCCCTTACTACAGGTGATATTGTTCAGTTATTAAAAAGGGCAATAGAGGATAAAAGGGGCTTTGGATATTTAAAAGTAAATATTACAGATGATATGCTGAAGACCATAGCCATATATTCAAACGGGGATGCCAGGCGCGCTTTGAATGTGCTGGAAATTGCCGTAATGAGCTGTATCGACAATGTAAGCACTTCAAATGTCACAGAAGAGGCGATAGAGCAGTGTATAGGCAAGAAAACACTGCTCTACGATAAAAATGGTGAGGAACATTACAATCTCATTTCGGCCCTCCACAAGTCTATGAGAAACAGTGACACGGATGCTTCAGTTTATTGGCTTGCCAGAATTTTGGAGTCGGGGGAGGATCCTCTTTATGTAGCAAGAAGGATAATACGTTTTTCCTCTGAAGATATAGGAATGGCGGATCCAAAAGCTATGGAAGTGGCAGTTTCCGCATATAATGCAGCCCATTTCATAGGTATGCCCGAGTGCAGTGTGAACCTTACGGAAGCTGTAGTTTACATGTCATCCGCTCCGAAGTCGAATTCTCTCTATAGGGCATATAATAGTGCAAAAAAAGATGCACTTGATACTATTTCCCAGGGAGTCCCACTTCATCTGAGAAATGCACCTACAAAACTGATGCATGATTTAGGGTATGGAAAGGGATACAAATATGCCCACAATTTTGCAGAAAAAACGACAGACATGCAATGTCTGCCAGATAATTTGAGAGATAGACAGTATTATTTTCCCTCTGATGAAGGTTTTGAAAAAAAAGTGAAGGAGAGATTGCTGAATATAAGAAAAATAAAGAGTAAACACTGAATTAATTTTTAAAAATACCTGAAGGGGCACTGCCTAAAGGGCTGTATATTCATGTATTGTATGGAGGAAATGTACTTTTTGAATCTGTTGTTTAAAACCTTCCAGTTTATATTTTGAATAAATGTGGAAATATATTTTTTCCTGTCCGTTCCAAAATCCATGAAATAAGCATGCTCGTAAACATCCATGACTAATATGGGACAGGAAAGCCACACTGCTCCATTGTCGTGGGAATCACTTCCTATTATATGGAGTTTATTGTCCAGAGAATCAATGGATAGTACTGCCCAGCCCCTGACTGATAATCCTACATCTGTAAGATATGATATAAAATTATCATAAGAAGAAAATTGGTTTTCTATAGCATTGAAGACAGGACCCTGTGGTGAGTTGCTGCCGCCGGTCATGTTTTCAAAATAAAGATTATGAAGTTTCACACCATCCAGGGCATATGTTTCGCCGCGTTTTAAGCTTCGCATTGCTGAATAAGTTGAATTGCTGTCTCTAAAGTTTGCGGCTGCATAAGGGGTGTTCCAAATTTTATTCAGTATGGTTACATATCCCAGATACAGTTTGTAATGTTCATCCAGCTGTTTTGCCGTGATACCTTTAACTGATTTGAAATCAAAAGTTTCGGGCCTTATATTGCTCATAAAATCACCTCTATAAAATATATTAGTATATAATATGTAATGAATCCTAAAAGTGTTAGGATATTACAGATTATCGACCGATTTTTTTAAATGTAGAAGTACATACTATAATTATGAAAGGATTGGTGTAAAGTGAATAGTTTGATAATTTACAAGTCTGTGGAACACAAGAACACGGAGAAGATTGCAAAGAAGATCAATCAGGTGCTGAAGGGCGATATAATGAGCGCAGAGGAAGTAAATACAAGCGAACTTGACAAATATGATTTGATAGGTTTTGGATCCGGGATATTTTACGGGAAATTCCACAAGAGCATATTGAATCTCGTGGATCAGTTTGAAAATGTTGAGAATAAAAAGGCCTTTGTTTTTTCCACCAGCGGACAGGGTAGTAAGGGCTTCAATGACTCACTTAAAAACAAACTTGAAAAGAAAGGCTTTGACGTAATTGGAAGTTTTGCCTGCAAGGGCTTTGATACATTTGGACCTTTTAAGGTTTTTGGAGGATTGGCCAAGGGAAGGCCAAATGAAGACGACGTGAAGGCGGCAGAAAATTTTGCAGCTGAATTGTTGAAGAAAAATGCATAGTTTATAAAAGAGCTGATGATTTCACATCGGCTCTTTTTATTTCTAAAATTTCAAAATAATTTTAACTGCCATCACCTTTTTCCAATCACATCATATATTATAGTAGAAGCTAATGACAATACTGTATATTATATTACCCAGAATATAAAAAGGAGGATTTCTTTTATGAATTCTATGTCAAGATATTATAGAGACAATTGTGATCCGTGCAATAAGAATGATAAGCAGAATGATTACTACGATTGTCGTGAAAATGATAAAAAAACATGTGAAACTATTATAAAGTGTGGGTGCCCTAGATCTACTACACTGCCGCTTGTTACAGTTTCAAGCGATTTTACAGTTGCTAGTGTTACTTTAGATACATCAAAATTGCGTAATCCATGTGTAAAACTGGAATTTGCAAGTAATTTGGTTACTGTGGCAGCTATTACCGGTACTTTGAGCTTTCAAGTGTATAAACAATGTGAAAATCAACTTAATCCTATACCAATCGGACCATCATGGATTTACGAGCCTGTAGCTGTAGGTTCTGACACATTTTCATTTTTTACCTGTGATTGTGATTGCAGTTGTGATAAAGGATGCTGCACTTACAGCGTAGTTGTTACTACTACAGTTACTGCAGGGACTATTTCTGTCAACAATGCGACGCTAGGAGCAATAGCTACATGTGGATGCTCATGTTAGTGACATGATTGTATTAAGGGCGGCGGCACAATTGAGTTCGTGTAGCCGCCCGGTTATTTCTATTCGGATTCCGATTTTAAAGAGTCGGTCATGGAAATGCCATTGACCTTTCTCTTACTTAGAACTTTGGACAGCTCGTAGGTAAAGTATATTATAACAAATCCCAGAAGGATATAGAAGTAATTTACAGTCATGGGAAAGAATATAGTCATGTCTTTGGTTACGGAATTGAGCAGTGAACTTAAAAACATATGGATAAGCGGTACTCCCAGGGTGTAACCTGTTATTACTATAAGTGACGAACTGTTTAACACAAGCGAGTAAATTTCTTTTTTCCTATAGCCGAGTATTCTCATGATGCCTATGTTTTTTTTGTTTTCTTCTATAATGAGTGAAGTTACCACATATATGACTATAAGACCTATTATAAAAGATATAACGGATATGGTTCCTATGGAAATTTGCAGCGGCTGTATCATTGAGTCTACTGCCCCCTTCACGTCATCGGTTGTAACAGTGGTCAGAAGCTTGTTTTCCGGAATTTGCAGCTTATTACTGCTCCACAGGCCCATGTAGCTTTTGGGCTGATATCCGAACATCTGGTTGAATTCTTCTATGGGCATATATACATACTGTCCCAGGTAGCTTTCTGCAATTTCATCTATTTTTATGCTGTATTCCTTGGAATCCAGCTTGTTTATTACGTGCAGCGTGCCGTTGGGTTTTAATCCAAGCTTGTCGGCAAGCGGTTTTGTAATGATAATCCTGTTTTTGTCCAAACTGTTTCCAGATTTATTTTTTAATGAAATGTATCTTGAATCCGGATTTATTCCATATGCTGTAAGGCTCATTTTGCTGTTGGATTTCAAACTCAGGGGAATTTCACAGAAAGCCTCGCCTGATTCAGGTTTTCCATTTTGAATGGAATTGAAAATATAGGTGTAATTGTATTTAAAAGCTTCATTGAATGAATTTTTCATAAGGTAGTCCATGGAACTTTTGGCAGTAAACCCGAAAAGCAAAAACATGGTTGCAAGTGTAACTCCCAGCAGGAGAAATACACTTCTTGGAATGTTTCTAAGCTGCTCCCTGATCTTGAATTTCGTTGGAAATTTCAATCTGTCGAGCTTTAAATTTGCTTCCATAAAATTCACCTCATTTTTTCCACAGCTGTTTCTCATAAGTTGTACCGGAGAATACTTTAGGCTGTTTCTTATTACAAAATAACTGCAGATGCCTAAAAATACTATAGGTAAAAGAATACTTGCTGTGATGTATTTTGCAGTGAAGTTCATGGAATTCATTGGCATGTTGAAATAGTCAAGCATAAGTGAAACCATTGGTTTTGAAGCAAGGGCTCCAAGTGCAGTTCCTATGATTCCTCCAGCTGCTGCAATGGACAGCGGGTACAGCAGATAATGCCCTGTAATTTCCAATTTGGTATAGCCGAGAGCATAGAGGGTCCCTATAATTGTAGATTCTTTCTTGAGCATTCTCCAGAGGACGATTCCTATGAGCATGCAGGTTATGAGCAATATGGCCATTGGTGTAGAAGAAGACATCTTGTTTATACTGCTCAGTTTTGCATCCATGTAAGTTACTCTCGGATTTTCATCGATATTTGTCCAATTCAGTATTATCGCATGGCTGTTCTTTAAATATTTCTTGAGATCCGACATCTTGGAGTTCAAATTACTGCTGCTCTTGTTGAATTTTACAGCGTAAAAACTGCTGCCTTTAAGTTTTCTGAAATCATTTTTGCTTATCACTGCAATTCCAAAATTGTTTGGATTGTTAACTATGTCAGTTTCCGATTTGAGAGGGTATATATAATTTGGCAGGGACATAAACCCTGATATTTTAAAGGATTTACCGTAGATGTTCATATGATTGCCTATATTGAGTTTGTTTGCTTTAGCATAGGCAGGATCGATCAGGATGTCGCCTCCTTTTAAATTATTTCCTTTTATAATTGCAGGGATGTCTATTTTTATATTTTCACTGAATATTCTCAGAGTTTTTTGAGCTGATACCGGGTAATCCAATGTCTTTGTTTCTTCCATATTCATGTTGAACTTTGTTTCCAGGGCAGATACATTGTCTATTTTTTTATTTACCATGAAATTTGCGTCTTCCTGGTTGTAGTTTTTTTCAAAGGAGGAGGATATGTGAGACATATTATAGGAAAGTAAATTGAACATGGTAAAAAGAAGACAGCTCAAAACAATGAGCAGGAAAGAACCTAGGTATTGAGATCTATTTTCCAGCATAGTTCTTTTGACTTTTTTATTGATTACCATTACCATTCAATCCTTTCTGCAGGAACAATATTTTCATTTATTTTGTCCTCGATGATTTTCCCGTTTCTTACCTTATAGATTCTGTTGGACATGGAACCTATGGCTTCGTTGTGAGTTATCATAAGTATAGTGGTGTTGAAGTTTCTGTTGATTTTCTGAAGCAGTTTCAATATTTCCCTTGAAGTTGAAAAGTCCAGTGCACCTGTGGGCTCATCACATAAAAGAAGAGTTGGATTCTTAACTAATGCCCTTGCAATTGCGACCCTCTGCTGTTCTCCACCGCTCAGTTCATTTGGGAATCTATACTTTTTATCAAGCATTCCCACATCCTTTAAGATTTCGTCTATGGACAGAGGGGTTTTGCTTATATTGGAAACAACTTCAATGTTTTCACCTGCGGTGAGCTGTGGTATCAGATTGTAGAATTGAAATATGAATCCTATTTTGTTTCTTCTGTAGTCCGTGAGATCTTTGTCGGAAAGTTTGGTAACCTCGTTATTGTCTATTATAACGGATCCGGAGTCGCAGTGATCAAGTCCGCCTATTATATTTAGAAGTGTGGATTTTCCGGAGCCGGACGGGCCGAGGATTGTTCCGATTTTTCCTCTGTCGAGAGACAAATTTATTCCATTTAATACGTGGGTAGTTACAGTACCTGTTTTGTAGCTCTTTTTCAAATTATTTACCTGAATAAACATCTATTTTCCCCCATTCCATTTTTTAAAAGTTCAATCATGGATTTGATTTCCCTTTCATTTTCTTCAAAACCTTCGTCGACTATATCCTTTCCCTGCGTTCTTGCGCTGTTCATCATGTGTTCTTTAAATTTGAGAGACACCCCCGTGATAAAAATTAGAAGAAGATTGTCGTCTATGTCTTTTCTTATAGATCCGTTTCTTTTGCCGTTTTGAATCATATTGAGTGTGTTTTTGTTTACCATATCCATTATATAGGACATTGATTTGTCCGTTAAATTTTTGTATTTTCCAAGGAGCACATCCTGGATAAATATGACCATATCTCTTTCTTCCATCATCTGAGACCATATGATTTTAGCATCTTTGTAAAATAAATCAAAAATATTCATATCCTTTTTTAAATTAAGGTATCTTCCATATCTTTTATAAAATAAGTCTATTGACCATTTTACCGAAAAGAGAAATAATTCTTCCTTATTGTCGAAATACTGATACATGCTGCCTTTTGACACATTTGCATTTTTAGCTATTGTATCCATCTTCGCCCTTTCAAAACCATATTTTGTGAATTCGCTTATGGCGGATCTTATTATTTTATCCTGTTTTTTTTCTTCCAGATTGAAAAAAGTTTTTTTAGGCACCATGTCACCTCCTGATTTTGTGACTTGAAAGTCATATGACTTTCAAGTCACAAGTATAACTTCAAAGTACAAATAAGTCAATACTTTTTTGCTCAAAGTATATTGACAATCAAATTTTCTGCAAAAATAATGTTATAATTACAGTGTGTATTATGATATGGAAAACAACAGAGAAATTGATTTTAAAAGTAGAAGATTTTATTATGAGGTGTAAGAATGAAAAATTGTAATTTGGGAAAAAGCAGGGTTGCACTGCTTCAATGTACTGATTATGACGAGGACAAAGTGTATAAAACTGTCAGAGAAGGGCTGGATCTTCTGGGTGGGATAGAAAAATTTGTGGGGAAAGAAGAAAAAATTCTTTTAAAACCCAATCTCTTGAAGAGGGCAGCACCGGATCAGGCTATAACAACTCATCCATCTGTATTCAGGTCGGTGGCAAGGATTTTGAGGGAAGACGGGTACAATAAAATTTTTTATGGAGATTCACCTGGAAATGGGAATCCCCTAAAGGCATCCAAAGCTTCCGGAATTGCTGCGGCAGCGAAAGAATTTGAAATTGAGCAGGCTGATTTTAATCAGGGAGAAAAAGTAAGCTTCCCACAGGGGAAAGTTGCAAAGGAATTTATAATGAGCAGGGGAGTCATGGAAGCTGATGCAATTATAAATGTATGTAAGATGAAAACTCATGCACTGCAGCGCATTACTGGTGCGGTAAAAAATATGTTTGGCTGTGTATATGGTTTTAACAAGGGATTGAGCCATGCAAGATATCCAAGCGCGGATAGATTTGCAAAAATGCTCTGTGATCTTCATGTCATGATAAAACCAAGACTCCATATTATGGATGGAATTGTTGCCATGGAGGGTAACGGGCCTTCATCTGGAAGCCCTGTTAAAATGAATGTAATTTTAATATCCCAGGATCCGGTGGCTCTTGACAGTGTTTTCTGCAGGCTCATTCACCTGAATCCGGAGTCGGTTCCGACCAATGTAAATGGGGAAGCCTGGGGACTTGGAAATTGTCATGATGACAATATAGAAATTATAACTCCCGAAGGTGAGAAATCAATAGAGGAGATTGTGAAACAATATGGAAAACCGGATTTTGATGTCTACCGTGGAGATATTAAAAAGGCGGGATTTCATAGAGTTGAATGGCTTATGAAACTCATAAGGCAAAGGCCTTATGTAGTGGAGAAAAAATGCATCCGCTGCGGCATATGCGTGAAAAGCTGTCCTGTGGAGGGAAAGGCCATAAAACTTGATAAAGAAAAAGGAACCCCTCCTAAGTATGACTATGATAAATGTATCAGATGCTACTGCTGTCAGGAAATGTGTCCTAAGAAGGCAATTGAAGTAAAGACTCCGTTTCTGAGAAAAATTTTGGATAAGCTGGCGGGTTCCCATTGATATATGAAAACAGAAAGAAAGATGATGAAATTTGAAACTTTTGATACAGCTGTTTGTTAAGACCTGTGTGGAGACTGTCAATTTGACAGGTATGGTGATATTGGTTGGCTTTCTTTTGGGTATGCTCAGAAATTGTTCGCTGATAAATTTTCAAAGGGGACTTGGAAGTGGAGCGGTGATGGTAACTGGTTTTATAGGAGTGCCTGTACATGAATTAAGCCATGGAATAGCTGCACTGCTGTTCGGACATAGGATTACTGCCATTAAATTGCTTCAAAAACCGGATGCCAATGGCGTCATGGGGTATGTGGAGCACAGCTATAATCAAAGCAGCATTTATCAGCAGGTTGGAAATTTTTTTATAGGGATAGCTCCGATATTTGGGGGTATTGCCTGTATGATCGCACTTATGCATGTAATTATTCCCCAGACCTATAGTAATTTTATAAATATTTTGATGGGGAACATTCATCTGGAAACTATAAATAAATCCACAGTGACAGGAATGCTGTATTCCTATATTGGACTTGTAAAGAGTATTTTTTCAGCTGAAAATTTTCAAAATCCCTATTTTTATATATTCCTATTTATATCTATATGTATATCTTCTCATATATCGTTGAGTCTGGCCGATATAAAAGGTGCGTCAATTGGACTTACAGCTATATTTTTCATACTGCTTATATTGAATATTTTTGGATTGTCAAAATATATACAGGAAATTAATCTTATAAAGTACAATATGGTAATAACAAGTTTTTTAGTTATAGCAGTGATATTTTCCATGATAACTTTTCTGGTAAGTCTATTTTTTGCAGCTTTGAAAAGCTGATATACAATGTGAGGCAGCTGCAGTATATACGGCGTATATACTGCAGCTGTTATGTCATTTAAGATCATTTTCTTCTAATAAATAGAGTTCCTATTGGTTTGTCTTCAACAATATCGTATAGATCTTTTAATCTCTGACCGTTAGTTATAATCATGTCTATGCCGTGTGAGGTTGCAATTTGAGCTGCGTCGAGTTTTGTGATCATTCCACCGGTACCGCGGTTTGAACCGGAGCCCTTTGCAAGTTTACGGATATTTTCATCGATGCCGTTTACTTCTGGAATAAGCCTTGCATCGGGATTTTCCCTCGGATCGCTTTCATAAAGTCCATTTATATCTGACATGAGAACCAATTTTTTTGCCCTGCAGAGCACGGCCACTACTGCAGAAAGTGTATCGTTGTCACCGAATATTTTCTGACTTGATTCAATTTCTCTATAGCTTACAGAGTCATTTTCATTTACTATGGGAATAATATCTCTTTCCAAAAGAGAGTAAAATGTATTTATAAGATTGGACTTTTTTCCTTCATCTTCCACATCTTCTTCGCTGAGAAGTATTTGGGCAACAATTTTGCCGTATTCACTGAAAAATTTATCATAGATATGCATGAGTTCACATTGACCTACAGCTGCTGCTGCCTGTTTTATCCTAAGCTTTTTCGGACGCCCGGCCAGTCTCATTTTATTTGTTCCCACGGCAATAGCACCTGATGAAACAAGAACTATTTCATATCCTAAATTCTGCAGACCTGATAGAACCTGTGCCAATTTGTCAATACGCCGTAAATTTATTTTACCATTTTCATTTGTCAGTGTGGATGTACCTACTTTGACTACTATGCGATTTTTAATAAGATCCATTATGTGTCAAATCCTTTCTGTATTCTTGCTGTAATTTTTAAAATTCTTGGCATTTCTTGTTTCCTAGAAGTAAAATAAGGGCGAACGTGAGAATCACTTTATGATAATAAAAAGCCCCAAGTTGATTTAAATCAACTTAGGGCGAATGATTTCCGTGTTACCACCTAAATTCAGTGTGAACTGCGCTTGCTCAGTACAAAGATAATTCTTGATACTGTTTCCCATATAACGGGGGAATTCCAATGAAGTCTACTTAATATATGTTCGATTCACAGCTCCAAGACTGGTTCAACATTTCTTCATTAAAGTTTCACACCTGCCAACTTCTCTCTTGAAATCCAAAATACCTACTATTTCTTTTCACAGCATTTAAAAATATTTATTTTTTAAAATTATATCACTGATTAAAGAAAATTGTCAATAACTTATGCAGATTTTTAAAAATTACAAAACTGTAAGATAGAATTTTACTTTGTAAGACAGCAGACATGGAGTCTTAAATGAAATCTGTCTATAATTTAAATAGAGGAGGGAGTGTAAAATGGAAATACTCAAGGTAGAAAATTTATTTAAGACGTATGGAAAAGGAGAAAATAAGGTAGAAGCTCTTAAAAATATAAATTTATCCGTAAATAAGGGAGAATTTGTAGCAATTGTAGGTGCTTCAGGTTCAGGTAAAAGTACTCTTTTACACCTTTTGGGTGGACTTGATAGGCCTACTTCAGGGAAAGTTATGATTGATGGAGAGAATATCTACAATTACAAAGAAAACAGGCTTGCTGTATTCAGACGGAGAAAGATAGGATTTGTGTTTCAATTTTTTAATTTAATACCTGTTCTGGATGTGGAAGAAAATATATCGCTTCCGGCACTTCTGGACAATGACAAGGTAGATGAAGTATATCTGAATGAAATTATAAAAATGCTTGGACTTGAAGACAGGAGAAGACATCTTCCTTCTGAACTGTCAGGAGGACAGCAGCAGAGGGTGTCAATTGGCAGGGCTCTTTTAAACAAGCCATCTATAATACTTGCAGATGAACCTACAGGAAATCTTGACAGCAAGAATTCTAAGGAAGTTGTTGAACTTTTAAAATACACGGCTAAAAAGTATAATCAAACTCTTGTACTTATTACCCATGATATAAACATAGCGTCTACGGCAGATAGAATAGTTACCATTCAGGATGGACAGATAATTTCAGACAAGTACCTGCAGGAGAACTAGGGGGAGGGGCGTCGATTGATATGATTACGAGTTATAAAAAGCTTACGGGAAAATACATTAGATTCAATAAAAAGAGAAGTATCCTCACTATCATAGGAATAGTGCTGTCTGCTGCACTTATATGCACTATAGGTTTTTTTATTGTAAGTATGCAGAATGCCGAAATTGAAAATGTAAAAAATAAGTACGGCTCCTGGCACGTTATGTATAAAGCTCCGGATAAAGATGTTGTTTCCAAAGTGGCCGGCAATCCCAAAATTTCGCGCAGCGGTCTTTGCATGCAGGAAAAGGATGTAAAAATAAATAAAGATGTAAGTGTAAGTCCTATTTCAGCTTCGGACAGCGCATTGGAACTTCTTCACTATAAAATAAAATCAGGAAGATTTCCACGGAATTCAAAAGAGGCAGCTGTGGAGAACTGGGTACTCAGGTACATTGATGGGGATGCAAAATTAGGCGATGAGATAAAGCTTGACGGCCGGGAATTTACATTGGTGGGAATACTTCAGGACAATGTAGGAAGTCAAGTCCAAAAAAGAGGCGGATTTTTATACAAGGACAAAAATATTGACAGGCAAAAATCAGTGCTGCTTGTGGAAATAAGCTCCAAGACAAATTTGAAAAAGGCGGTTTCAGAACTGGACGGTCTGCCGAAAAGCAAGACAATGGAGTTCAACGGCAGGGCAACTGCCTCTGTTGTGAACAATTCCCCGCTCATAGATGTAGAAGGAGGAGGAAGTGGAAAGTCAGGAATTTCACAGATGTATTCCACAGTGGCAATTGTAATAGGTATAGTGCTTGTTGCAGCAATTGCAGTGATATACAATTCTTTTCAGATAAGCGTAGTGGAGAGAATGAGGCAGTTCGGACTCTTGAGGGCAATAGGTGCCACTCCTGCGCAGATTAGGAAAATAGTACTCAGGGAGGCGTCGATACTTTCAGTCATAGGTGTTCCACTGGGCCTTATATGCGGTATTATAGCCATTTTCACCATAAATTTTGTTTTTAGGGTAATTGGCGGGGACATGGTTTCCATAATGAAAGTATCCATATCACCTGTGGTCATGCTTATAAGTGCTGCGGTTTCAATAGCGGCCATATATATATCCGCACTGCTGCCTGCACTGTTTGCCGGGAAAATTTCTCCACTGTCCGCCATAAGCGGGAGGACAGCTATTGTAAAGGAAAAGATAAAGAGGAGAAAAAATGTAATTGTCGGAAAGCTCTTCAAGTTTGAGGGCGAGATGGCTTACAAGAATATAAAGAGAAACAGAAAAAGGTACAGAATAACCGTATTTTCCATAGCTATAAGTGTGGTGCTTTTTGTAACTTTCAAGTCCTTTATGGATATGGCTTTTAATATGACGGATAATGTAAATGAGTCCAAGAACATACATTTTTCTGTTGAGTCAGATAGAAGGGACGGTTTTGTAGAAGATCAAATTGTAGAGGATCTGAGCAGGCTAAATTTGGTGAGTGAGATGTACAAAAAGTACAATGAATATAATTTTGCTGAATTCATAGACAAAAGCAGGGAGGTAGAAGCAGTAAAATCTATAAACGGGGTGTATGGCAAAGCTGTAGATGTGGAAGGCGGGAAAAAAATTCCGGTAAATGGGACTGTCACTGTATATGACCAAAATGCACTGGATGCTTCAAAAAAATATTTGCAGTCCGGCAGTATAGATTCAAATAAATTAAATGAGGAAAATGGTGTTATTCTAGTAGGTAAAAACTTGGTTTATGATAGAAAAGAAAAGGAAACCTATGTTGGACCGGTGGCAAACATAAAAACTGGAGATGAAGTAGTACTGAAATACAGCGGAAAAACGAGCACTACGTCGGCGGACAATGGTAATATTACGAACAGTTACAGGAAATCGGCTAAAAACAGCGGCAGTATCAAAAAAGTGAAAGTGCTGGCGGTTCTCAAAGATGAGCCATTTGATTTATATGGACAAAATGGGCCAAAATTGATAACAACGAGGGAAGTGGCGGAGAAACTTACCGGGATAGGTGACATAAAACCGGTGGGAGTTGATATCAGCATTAAGGATATAAAAAATGAGGATGCCGCAAAAAGCCAGATAGAAAATATTATAAAATCTGATCCTTCACTGAATTTGATAAACAACCTTGATCAAAACAGGAATCAGAAATCTGTCATTTTAATGATCGAGATACTTATATATGGATTTGTGGTAGTTGTGTCACTCATAGGAAGTGTAAATATCATAAACACCCTTACTACCAATGTGATACTAAGAAGAAGAGAATTTGCCATCTTGAAGGCCATAGGTCTCACTAAGAAGGGGCTTAAGAAGATGATAGTTCTGGAAGGCTTTTTATATGCGATTATTGGAACCATATACGGCTCGATAATATCCTGCGGTCTTTCCTATATGATGTATAGGGGAACGGTCAAGGTGAGAGAGTTCAGCTGGCAGGTTCCCTGGAGCGGAATAGCAATTGCGGCCGCTGCAGCTATAATCATAGGATATCTTTCCGTGCTTTCACCTCTTTCGAGGATAAACAGGGGAAATCTCATCGATACGATAAGAGAAGACTATTAACAATTTACAATTGACAGTTTACAATGCACAATTAGATTTACAATTTTCAGTTGGCAGTGTACAATTCCCGGTGGATTGTACACTGTTTGCAATTTTGCTGAAGTGTTTGATGTTTCAAAATCGTTATATATGATAAGGATATGTCAGGAACAGTTGCTCAGCCTTGAAAGTTACGTACACGGGGCTGCTTTTTTCACCGGCAATCGAATTGAGTCAGCTTTTAAATATGCGTGCTACTGATATAGATGATTTGATAACTTTTAAATCATTTTGGTATTTTAAAACGTTATATATTATAGAGATGGTTTTGCAGGTAGTTTAGGAGGATACAGGATGATTCACAAGGGCAGGGTACTGCAGAAAATTAAAAATGAGGACATGGCTTGTCTAAATGAGTTAATTGAACTTTATTATCCGGATATATTCAGGTACTGCCTCTGGCATACGTCAAACCGTCAGACAGCAGAGGATGCCACTCAGGAAACCTTTCTAAAAGCAGTGCGTTATTTTGGGAAATATATTCACAGCGGAAAGTTCAAATCCTATATCTATAAAATAGCTTCCAATGTATGTATAGATATCTGGCGGAAAAAGAAAGCGGATTCCCTTTCCGGGGATCTTCCCTACGTGGAAAAGGGATTTTCCGAGGCGGAATCTTATGCGGATCTGAAAGAACTGGTATGGAAATTACCTAAAAAATATAGGGAAATTGTACTGCTGCGCTTTGCCCAGGACTTATCCCTGAGGGAAATTGCGGAAATGGAAAACATTCATCTGCGGACTGTACAATCCCGCCTGAGATCGGCACTGAAACAGATTAGGAAAAGTATGAAGAAGGGAGAAGAAAATCATGAATAGGAAATTGAAGCTGTATTTGAAAAATGCACTTGATAAACCTCCTGTATGCCGCAGAGAACAAGTTGAAAAAACTGCCATTCTGGCAGAAAAAGAGTATCAAAAACACAGTTCAAGAAAGCAAATTGGATATCTGGAATTTTTACTTCGTCAAGTTTCGTTTATGGGTAAAAAAATATGGATCTTTCAAGGTATAGTGCTTATTTTAATCTGGCTGTTTCTCACTGCGATTTTTAAAGATGATTTTAAATATATCATAAGCCGTCATACTCCGGATCTGCTCTGCCTGTGTGCAATTTTTATAACTATGACCGGCCTGCCATTTTTGTACAGGTCATATAAATACAAGATGCATGAAGTAGAAGCAGCTACACTTATGTCAACTTCCAGGGCATTGTCAAGCAAACTTATCATAATCTCCTTGGGTGATGGTATTTTCTTGCTTTTTACTGCTCTAACCGTACTGGATAAGGCAGGGATTTCCGGTACTTTTATAGTATTTTATCTGCTGGCGCCGTTTTTGATATCCTTCTGCGGATGTATCTTCATTTTTGGACACAGCCGCGGGCAGTACAAAGTGTTTACCTGTGAAGTTTTCTGCCTCCTTATGCTGCCTCTGCAGTACCTGTTTCACAATATGGTGCCCCAGATCTACTACCGTACATCCTTAAAGGGATGGATCGCACTGAGTGCTTTTTTTGCGGCAGTTGTTGTTTTTCAGATATGCAAGTTAATAAGGGGATCCGGTGAGACAGCTGCCTATTTTCCCGTTTAATCAATTTATTTTCATATTGGAGTGATATAGATGAATCTTGAAATCTGTAATTTGACAAAGCAATATAAAGACAAAATTGCCGTTGACAGTGTGAGTTTAAATATATCTCCCGGTGTATGGGGGCTTCTCGGCGCAAACGGTGCCGGAAAGACCACATTGATAAAAATGGCAGTGGGTATTGCACCGCCGACTTCCGGAAAAATATTATATGACGGAATTGAAATTGGTGCACTTGGAGAAGCCTACCGTGATATTTTGGGTTATTTGCCCCAGGATTTCGGCTTTTATCCGGAATTCACGGTATTGGATTATCTGGAGTATATTTCAGCTTTAAAAGGTCTCAGTAAAAACCGTACAAAATCAAAAATAGATGAATTGCTCCGGGTACTCAATCTAACAGATGTTAGAAAAAAGAAAATCTTCAAACTTTCAGGAGGAATGAAAAGACGTGTAGGTATTGCACAGGCTTTTTTGAATGATCCGGAAATACTGATTTTGGATGAACCCACCAGCGGACTTGATCCTGGAGAGCGTGTTAAGTTCCGCAAGTTTATTTCCGAGTTTGCACAAAACCGTATTGTACTGATTTCCACACACATTGTATCCGATGTAGAATACATTGCCACCTGCAACGCTGTCATGAAAGATGGAAAAATCATCTCGACAGGATCTACCGGAGAGCTTGTAAAAGCTGTTGAAGGTAGGGTATGGGAAAGCATAATATCTCCGGATCAGCTTGACCGCTGTGAAAGAAATACCCGTATTGTAAATGTATTAAATGAAAAAGACGGAAATCTTTCCATAAGGTATTTGTCGGCCAGCCCGGACATACCCAATTCAAAACCTGCCGTCCCCAGACTCGAAGATCTGTATCTGTGGCTTTTTCCCCAGGACAAATCGGAGAAGGAGGAGATTTGATATGAATATTCTCCGTTTGGAATTAAAAAGAGTGTTGAAGACCCGTTCCACCTGGATTTTACTTCTAGCTGCCATTTTGATCTCGGGGATCATGGCCTATTTTCCCATATCTTTTGTCCATTATAGTTATGTAGACAAGAATGGAGAAAGTGTCACGGCTTCAGGAATAAAGGCAGTACGGATTATGAAGAAAAATGCAGTTCAGGGAGACATCACACAGGACAAAATACAGAAGTCAGTTAAAAATTACCAGGAAATTTCGAAACAGTACGGAAGCATTTATGAAGACAGTATTCCCCAGGATATCCTTGATAAAAAGATACTTCCATTTCGACATATAATAGACAGACTTGAGAGTGTCTATGCAGATCCACAGACAAAAACACCTGCTGATTTAAGCAAAATCTCTCCAGGAGAAGCTGCAGAAAATTTTTATAAAAAATACACCTGGCAGATAAAAAGCAGGGTCACTCAGCCTTCGGCCCAAAAACAGGCTCTTGCACTTTATGAAAAGGTGAATAAGCCCTTTAAATTCATATATGGTTTTGGAAGCAGCGCGGCAGCGGATTACCTTATCATATTAATTTTCCTTCTGGTATTTCTGTGTACGTTTATCACTGCACCCGTATTTTCTGCAGAATACCAGACTGGGGCGGACAATATACTCAGATGTACCAAATACGGCAGGAAAAAGCTTGCCGTGTCCAAAATAATTTCTGCTGTTTTGATCTGCGGTATAACATTTGCGGTGTGTATATCCATTTTTCTTTTCATTGAAAACAGTGCATTTGGGTGGGAAAGTTTGAAAACTTCAATTCAAAGTGTGACGGCCATCTGCCTTCCTTCTATAGATGTAGGTCAATTTGAGGTGATCACTGCAGCAGCAGGTATGCTTACACTTCTTGCCACTGTCAGCTTTACGCTGTTTCTGTCCGCAAGATGCAGGAATACAGTGAATTCCATGATAATAGCCGTTGTATTCTGCCTGATGCCTCTCATACTTTCCTCCATTTCAGGGAGCAATGTAGTGAACTGGATTAGGATGATTCTGCCATCCGGAGGAGCAGGTATTGGAAACAGTTTCGGCGTTAACCTCGTGGAACTTAATTTTCTCAGGATGGGCTCTTATAGTTTCTGGTCGCCATATGTAATGATTATTTCATCGGCTGCCGCCGTTCCGCTGTTTTTAATTCTTGCAGCTTTATCCTATTGCAAGTATGAATCCGTCTGATATGTTATACTTGTGTTGTATAAAATATTGATAAAGAGGTAGAAATCAATGTATAAATTGTTATTGGTGGAGGATGACAGTGCTCTTGCAGCGGGAATAGAGTTTGCTTTAAAGGACGAGGGTTATGAAGTCTTTACGGTATCAACAGTTAAAGATACAGAGGAAATTATGGAAAATAAAAAATTTCACCTTGTGATTCTGGATATAAATCTGCCCGATGGAAGCGGATATGATCTATGCAGGCACATAAGAAGCAAAAGTGACGTACCAATCGTATTTTTAACTGCCCTTGACGATGAGGTAAATATTGTGCTTGGGCTGGAAATAGGAGGGGATGACTATATAACCAAACCATTTGGAGTGAGGGAATTTTTATCCAGGATAAAGGCCATAATAAGAAGAAATTATAAGAGTGAATCTTCGGGGAGCAGATTCCAAAGCGGGGACATAACTGTGGATACTGCCAGTGCCCAGGTGAGAAAAAATGGAAAAAAAGTCACGCTTACGGCTCAGGAATATAAACTGCTGCTGATATTTTTAAACAGCCCCAGAACTTCCATGAAAAGGAATGAAATATTGAACAGACTCATTGAAGGTGAAAGATCTTTTTTTGATGAAAACACGCTGTCGGTTTATATAAAAAGAATGCGGGAAAAGATAGAGGATAATCCTCAGGATCCCAAATACATAGTTACACAGAGGGGACTGGGCTATATGTGGGATAAAGAGGTCATCAAGGAGTAATGAATATGAGAAGATATTTTGTAAATCCGGAAATCAGAAAGAGCACTGCAGTTCTCTTGATTTTGGATGTATTGTTTATGACAGCGGTGCTTCTAAATTTAAAGATATATCATTATAATCTTAAAAGGGATTATGTGCGGACTTTTGGAGCTGTAACCTACAGGGTGTACAGATATAATCCTGAAATTGCCAGGGAAATAATACCTGCCATTACAGCCGGGACAGATGAAAGTGAAGCCAAAAAGGGAGAGCATATTTTGGCCCAGTATGGGTTGAATGAAGAATTGGAAAATGAACTTTTTCCGTACATAGATAAATCTGCATGGAAGGAGAATCTGAGTGTAATTTTTATATTTGCCGGTATTGGGGTTTTATTTTTCCTGCTGAATTATATTCAATATGGCTATCTTTATGATAAGATAAGAATGCTTAATATGGGTGCGAAGAAAATAATAGAAGGGGATTATGATTTATCGATAAGAGAGGACAGAGAGGGGGATTTTTCAAAACTCTCGGCTTCTTTCAATTCCATGAGGGAAATTATAAAAAATAATATGGATAAACTTAAAAAGGAAAAACAATTTTTAGTTGAACTTCTGTCCGATATATCCCACCAGCTCAAGACACCTCTTTCTTCCATGATAGTTTACAATGACATTTTATTAAACAGGGATCTTTCCAGAGAACAGTCTAAGACTTTCCTTATAAACAGCAGAAACCAGCTCCTTAGAATGAACTGGTTGATTAAGAGTATGCTGAAACTTGCAAGGCTTGACGCCAGGGCAATAGAATTTCACAGGAAAAATCAGAGTTTGAATGAGACTATAAAATGTTCTGTAGAAGCTCTTGAGGAAAAGATAGAGTCAGCCGGTGTACGTGTAAACTTCCACGAAGAGGGAGAAATAACCTTTTCGCATGACAGGCAGTGGCTCTGTGAAGCTCTGATAAATATAATTAAAAATTGCATCGAGCATACTCAAAGGGGAGGCAGGGTGGATATACGCTCTGCAGAGAACCCGATTTACAAGAGAATTACCATATCGGATAATGGAGAAGGAATAGATGAAAAGGATCTTCCCAATATATTCAAAAGATTTTATAAGGCTAAAACTTCAAAAAACAGTGATGCCATAGGCATAGGTCTGGCACTTTCAAAATCAATATTGGAAGCTCACGATGGAATTATAGATGTAAAAAGCAAGCTTGGAGACGGAACCACTTTTACAATTACATTTTTATCTTCCTGAGAGCAAAAACTGAATACAACACAATTTATTGGATAGGCAGCTATAAACATGTTTATAGCTGCTATTTTTGTGCTGCACGTACAAGCGGTATGAAAATGTCGTCTACAATCTCGGCTATGGCTTTATCAGATATGGGTTCCAACTTTGTGATAAGCTCGTACTGCAGCAGGTCAAGCGGCAGTGAAATAATCCGGGGTGACAGTTTTTTAAGGCAGATTTCACCGCGAAGTTCTGCGTTTTTCAAAATCGCCGTTATAGCTGCTGTTAGCTTGTTTTTTGATCTCCGCTCAATTATTTGTGGAATGGATGCAATTATCTTGTGCCACACCACCGGTTCCATCACAAGTCCCCTGATTGTCTCAGCGCCGAGTGTTTTCGACGGTTCAGCACGTGTATGCAAATAGGTATATACATCATTGCGCAGGCTCCCGGTATTTGGAATTTCATTTGTGATTCTCGGTAGATATTTACGCAGGGCGGCCATCACAAGCTCGGATTTATTTGCCCAACGGCGGTAGAGTACTGATTTGTTTGTCCCAGCCCGTGCTGAAATGCCCTCCATCGTCATATGCGTATAGCCGGTTTTAGAGAGCTCCTCCCATGCGGCATGCAGGATTGCCTCTTCCAGAACTTCTCCGCGGCGGCGTGTACCTTTTTTCCTTTTATCCATATTTTATTTCCCTCCGAACATCAATAAGAAATCTACCTCTGTCGTAGAAACATTCATAAAAAACTCAAAGTTTTCTATTGACAAAGATCTATATTTATTATATCATAGCCTTAAAAGAAACTCAATGTTTCTTATTATGACTATGGAAGAGGTGTTATCTAATGGATAAGCTGAACAGCCGAACTCGTTCTGCATTATTTTCTTAAGTTTACGGCAGCATCTCTGTTCATTATGTTTGTCAGCACAGTAAGTTCATTTATGGCTAATGTTACGAAAGGATATCTGGCACCAATCGGTATAATTTTTCTCATTGTACTGTCAATAAGCTTGATTGGCTTTCCGCTTCCATGGACTATACCGAGCCTGCTCATATCCAATGGAGCTCTTGACACCATAAGCATTACCATACTTGTTATTACGGGAATAACAGGATTTGTCGGAACAGTCGCATGGTGGAGATTTGCAGAACAACAATAGATATTTACTGTATGAGAATAAAAAACTCAAAGTTTTTTATTGACAAAATTCTATATATGCTATATTATAATTTCAGAAGAAACTAATCGTTTCTTACTATGACTATGAAAGGAATTTTCTCATGAATATAAAAAATGTAAAACCTAAAAAAGAAAAACTCGATCCTGTCGTAATGAGGGTTGCAATTATTCTGGTTGTCGGTGCACTTGCACCGCTGTTCGATTCAACAATGGTCAATGTATCCATTCATGCCATTGCAATCGAAATGAAAGCAAGCATTTCTGTTGTGCAGTGGGTCACGACGGGATTTGTTCTGGCTATGGGACTCACTGTGCCGATTTCAGGGTGGGCCACTAAACGATTTGGATGCAAACGCTCCTACATCTTTTCATTGGCACTTTTTTTATTCGGTTCCATATTCTCAATGCTTTCATGGAATATCGATAACCTGATTGCTTTCCGGGTTGTCCAGGGCGTCGGTGCCGGGCTGCTGATGCCTGTACTGCAAACGGAGCTTGTACAAATTTCCGGAGGCCGCAATCTCGGGCGAATCATGTCCATTATTAGTATTCCCGCTCTGCTCGGGCCGATTCTTGGACCGGTGCTGGGGGGAATTATCGTCAATAGCTTAAGCTGGCGTGCCATTTTTTGGATCAATATTCCTATCTGTATTGTGGCAATCCCATTAGCCGTGTGGGGAATACCGGCCGACAAGCTTTCAAAAAAGAAAGCATCCCTTGATGTGATCGGTTTGTTTTTACTCTCACCTGCATTTGCCCTTCTTATCTATGGCATTGCCCAGGTTGCTACACATGGTGGCTTAAATAACAGTGCAGTCTACATTCCGTTGCTTGTAGGCATCGTTTTGATGATGTCATATGTTGTCTATGCACTGAATACGAAACGGGAACCGGTTCTGAACGTGCGGCTTTTTAAATCTGCCAATTTTTCCGCCTCCAATATCCTGCTGGTTTTATGCGGGATCATCACGAACGGGCCTTTGTTTATTCTTCCACTCTATTATCAGGAAGTTCGCGGGGCAAGTGTGCTGTATGCCGGGCTGTGGTTGCTTCCACAGGGAATCGGGATGCTGTTTACCAGAAGCTGGGCCGGTAAGGTGGCCGATCGTAGTGGATCGCGTAATATCGTGCTGATGAGCCTTGCCGGTATTGTGATCGGCACACTGCCGTTTGCTTTTGCTGGTGTAAATACGAATTACATCCTTTTGTCTGCCGCCTTGCTGATTAGAGGGGCGGGGCTCGGCGGCTTGCTGATTGCAATCATGGTGTCCGCTTATATCGGGCTTCCGAAAGAGCAAGTCCCCCATGCGAGCATTGCCACGAGGATATTTCAGACCATCGGCGGGGCTTTCGGGTCTGCTATTCTGGCGACTGCCGCCGAGCATCAGATGGCAGGTCATGCCGTCTATGATCTTCATGCCCTTGCCCATTCTTTCGACATCTCGTTCTGGTGGGCGATCGGATTTGCAGTGATAGCAGTGATTCCCACGCTGTTCTTGGCAGTGCGTAAAAAATCGAAGCCAGAAGCGGCCCCGCAGACGGATGGACAACTATAAGGACAGTATATAATACAATAAGGAGGTTTGTATTATGAGCGAAAACATCATTGAAGTAAAACACTTTACAAAAAAATACGGCGGTTTTACGGCTGTGGACAATATTTCCTTCCACGTGAAAAAGGGTTCAATTTTTTCTTTCCTGGGACCGAACGGGGCGGGAAAAAGCACGACTATAAATACCTTGTGTACGATCCTCGACAAAACGGACGGCATGCTGTGGATTGGTGGGCATGACGTTTCAAAGCAAAGGAACATGGTTCGCAAAGATATCGGTATTGTGTTTCAGGAATCGACACTTGATTTGAAGCTCACCGTAGAGGAAAATCTAAAATTTCACTGCGATTTTTACGGTGTGCCCAGCAGCGAAACTGATAGCCGAATTGATTTTGTCCTCGATCTGGTCGATTTGAAAGACCGTAAAAAAGACATGGCAGGAAGTCTTTCTGGAGGCATGAGGCGGCGCGTGGAAATTGCTCGCACCCTTACACATTATCCGAAAGCACTGTTTCTTGATGAGCCGACGGCAGGACTTGATCCGCAGACGAGAGCGAAGGTCTGGGACTATGTTCGCCGTCTTCAGCAGCAGCAAGACATTACGATTTTTTTGACCACCCATTATATGGACGAGGCGGAGGTAAGCTCTGATGTTGTCATTATCGATCACGGAAGGATCGCCGCATCGGGCACGCCAGATGAACTGAAAGCGCAGTTTACCAAGACGATCCTTAGACTAAATGCCAGGACCCCTGATAAAATGGCTGTATTTCTCGACCACTCCAGAATTCCATTTGACCGGGATGGATGTCATTACAAAATCTCGGTTAAAGATACAGAATCGACAATTGATTTCCTTTCTGAAGTAAAAGATGGTATTCTTGATTTTGAAGTAACGAAAGGCTCGTTGAACGACGTGTTTCTGGCGGTAACGGGAAAGGAGATGAGGAATCGATGAAAAAAACGGCTGCAATTTTATGGCGCAACCTGCTAAATTTTTCACGTGACAAAATACGTATAATTGCAAGTTTTGCCATGTCCTTTTTCTTTCTTTTTGTTTTTTCGTTTGTGATGAAGTCGTCTGCCGTAGGTAAAATCTCACAGCCTATGAATTATTTGATATGTGGTATCATCATCATGACGGTTTTTCAGCAGGCACTCAACAATTCCACTGCCGTATTAGATGATATTTCCAGCGGATTTATGAAAGAAATATTGGTTGCCCCGATATCCCGCTGTGAAATTTCAATTGGGGAGATACTTTCTTCTTCCGTTATTGCAATCCTGCAGGGACTTATTGTTCTCATTGCAGGAATGTTCATGGGTCTGCATATTGATGTTCTGCATTTTATAGAAACAGTTGGCATTATGGTCATTGCGGGCATTACTTTCGGTTCCATCGGACTTTTCATAGCGACTGTGGCCAAGGGCTCCTCCGCTTTTCAGATTCTTTCCGCCATACTTGTAATGCCGCTTTCATTTTTATCCGGGGCCTATATCCCGACGACAATTATGCCGCATTTCCTGTTGCCTGTTGTATATATGAATCCACTCACTTACATTACGTCGATATTCCGTTTCATCACCATGCACATGGATAACTTTTCTGCCGCACAGCTTGTACAAGAAGGAGTGGCTTATAATATTGACGGTTTCATCCTGATGCCGCAGACTGGATTTTTGATTATCATTGCAATCGGCATATGCTTTTTTGTCCTGTGTGTACACAAATTTGACCGGGCGGATTTCTCCACTGTAAAGACCTATCGCCACCACTGAGAAAATGTTTTCCGGAAAAATGGAACCTTAAGGGCTTCATTTATTATTTTGTTGAATTTTCTCATTGAGCTCATTTAAATAAGTCCACCTGTTGATTTCTTTATCCAGCTTTTTATCCAGCTCATTTTTTTCAGCTGTAAGTTTTTCAAGAAGTATATAGTCCGAAGAGGCCTCTTCTATTTCATGTTCCTTTTTGGATATGACATTTTCCAGGTTCTCAATTATGTCGTCTATTTTACTAAATTCCAGCTGTTCCTTATATGTGAATTTTAACTTTTTTTCCCGCCCCTGTAGGTGAACTTTTTTTACGGGAGCTTTTCTATCGCCTGTTTTTGAAAGCTTGCTCTGCTTTTCCTTCTGCATCTGCCTGAAATATGAATAATTGCTGGTGTACTGTGATATTTTACCGCCGCCTTCAAAGGCAAATATCTTATTTACTATTTTGTCAAGAAAATATCTGTCGTGGGATACTGCGACAACTGCCCCTGTAAAATTCTGAAGGTAGTCTTCCAGTATGGTCAAAGTTTCTATGTCGAGATCATTTGTAGGTTCATCTAAAAGAAGGAGATTGGGATATCCCATCAGGACTTTTAAAAGGTAAAGCCTTCTTCTCTCTCCACCTGAAAGTTTTTCAAGTGGGGTCCACTGAACCGAGGGATCAAATAAAAAATTTTCCAGTATTGCCGAGGCATTTATTTTTTCACCGCTTTCGGTATTGATGTACCCTGATGTGTCCTTTATATACTCTATAACTCTCTGGTTTAAGTTCATGCTGGGTGTTTCCTGGCGATAATATCCTATCCTGACTGTCTCACCCATGTCCACACTTCCGCTGTCCGGCTGGATTTTTCCACTTAAAATATTCATAAGTGTGGATTTGCCGCATCCATTTGGACCTATTACACCTATTCTGTCATTATTTAATATATTGTAGGAAAAATTCCTGATGATAATTTTGTTTTCAAAATTCTTGCTTATATTGTTGATGTTTATAACTTTTTTTCCTATTCTCGAGCTCTTGATGTCTATGTTTAATTTTGGATCTTCAGTGATATGTTTTTTGCTTTTTAGATCTTCAAATCTTTCTATTCTTGCCTTTTGCTTTGTACCCCTTGCTTTCACACCTCTTTTTATCCAGGCAAGTTCCTTTTTTATGAGGCTTTTCCTCTTTCTTTCATCTGCATTTTCCCTTTCAAGCCTTTCGGCTTTCTTTTCAAGAAAAGAGCTGTAATTTCCAGTATAGCTGTATAATTTCCCATCGTGAAGTTCAAATATTCTATTTGTGATATTGTCCAGAAAAAACCTGTCATGAGTTACCATGACAAGTGCACCGTTGAACTTGTTTAAGAATTCTTCGAGCCATTCTATGGTTTCATCATCAAGGTGGTTTGTAGGCTCATCCAGTATCAGGACATTTGAAGGGGTTATAAGGGCAGAAGCCAATGATATCCTCTTTTTTTGCCCCCCTGAAAGTGTGGATACTTTTGCGTCGAAATTATCTATGCCCAGTTTTATGAGTATGACTTTAGCTTGATTTTCAACTTCCCAGGCATTTTCTGCTTCCATTTTGGAGTTCAGCTCTAAGATCTCATTTTGAATTTCCCTATTTTCAGGATCTTTTTTAATGGCTCCAAGGGCAGCCCTATATTTTCTCAAAAGTTTCATTACCGGAGAATTTCCCCTGAAAATCTGTTCCAGAACTGTCATATTTTCACCGCTGTTGAAATCGGAGTTCTGCGGCAGATAGCCCATGGAACATTTATTTGCCGTTGTAATTTTTCCGCCGTCGGGTACTTCAAATCCGGTGAGAATTTTTAAAAGGGTGGATTTCCCCGTACCGTTTATACCTATTATCCCTATTTTGTCACCTTCATTTATTCCGAGGGATATATTGTCAAGTAATATCTTTTCACCATAATTTTTACTTATGTTTTCTGCAGTTAATAAATTCATCTTTACACGTCCTTTGCTTTACTATTATAACATGTTTATCCGTACCGGTATTTATAAATATATTTTTATGAAATATATTCTGTCGGCCCAGCTCTTTTCATAGGGTATGTCTAGAAGATCCGGGGTATGCTGGGATATGAGCGGATAATTGCCGTTAAATGAAGTTATTATTGCCGAGTGCTGTATTCTGCCTTTTCTGTTTTTGTAAAATATTAAATCTCCAAGTTCCAGCTTTGATGTGGAATTCACCTGCATGCCCTTGACACCGTATAATTTTTCAGCAGAATTGATTTTCAAATACCAGTAGAGAGAACTGGCCACGGCCCAGGAAACCGACCAGCTTTGGCCCGTGTACCACCATCTGGTTTTTCCCGAGAATACCATTGGTGAACCTCCTGCTCTTAGACACTGGGATATAAAGTTTGTACAATCACCTCCGTTGTCGCCCTGCACAGGAAAATACCTGTAGGCTGTGTTGGGTGATCCGGCATAAGTTCTGGCGTAGTTTACGGCATTAATTCTAGAATAAGATAGCTTGTTCCTATAATTCATAATTACTCCTGTAAATTATTCATGATATAATTTATGTAAATACTTACATCAAGGTGATAAAAATGAACAGGGAGAAATTACTACAATTATTTAATGAACAGGTAAGCAGTAAAAATCACGCCGGGGGAATGAGAATTATTGACAATGACCTGGTGTCCTCTATAGAAATTTCCAGCGAGAAAACCATCGTGTATATAAAAGGAAAAGTTATTTCGGAAAGTCTCATAAGTGAATACAATACTGAAATAAAGCTGGATGCTGAGGATAAGAGCATAGTATTGACTTACTGCAGCTGCCCGGATTATGAAAAAAATAGAAACAGAAAGGACAATTATTGCTGCAGGCATTTGGCTGCCACTTTTTACAAGGCAGTGGATAAATTGGTAAATTATCCTGCTTTAATGGAATCTGAAAATATTCTTAAACCCAGATACAGTGGATGTGATGATTTGGATCCACTGTCACTTCTTCTGGGAGATGAAAAGAATAAAAGAGAAATAAAGATTGAAGTTTATGTAAATAGGAGCCAGTGGGAAAACAGGATCTCCGCCCAGTTTAAAATAGGATTTGCTTCCATGAGTTCCAGCAGCCTTTACGTGTTAAAGGATATAGATCGGTTTTTACTTGCGGTTTACAGCAATATATCCGTGGCTTATGGGAAAAATTTTACACTTGACATGAAAGAAGATAGGCTGAATGCAGGGGATAAATGTCTTGTGAATTTTATTAAAATGTTGAAGAACATAGATGGGAGTTCCACATACCGGGGAAGAATGAAAAGGACCAATGTAGACGGCAAGTACATATACATACCGGATTACCTTGTAAGGGAGTTTTTTAATGTGATAAAAACACACAGGGTATACTTGAATGATGGCTTTTTATATAGGTGTGTTGAAACTGAAATACTTGAAAGTGTCCCGCCATTGAAGTTCAATTTGGGAATGTCGGATAAAGATTATGCGCTGGAAGTGAAAGATGGAATGCCTGTGGCTTTAGATTCCAGGTATGATGTATTTTTCTATGGTTCGACTATATATCTTCCAGATAGGGATTACTGTTTTGGGATAAAACCTTTTTTTACCGTATTCAGCGGAAAAAATTCAGTTGTGCTTAAGGGATCCGAGGAAGATACCATACTCAGAAGATTGATTCCCAAGCTTAATTTACTATCTGACAATGTTGTGCTGTCCAAGGCTATAAGGGAAAAAGTGGTAGATGAAAAATGCGAGCCCAAATTTTATTTTGACAAGAAAGGAAGTGAAATCATACTTGTCGTCGAGGTCAGATATGGCTCTTTTGAATTTAACATATGGGGGGACTGCAGCGAAAAAATTGTATACAGGGATTCCAGAAAGGAAAAAATGGTTTTGAAAATGGTAAATTCTCTTGGATTTGAAAAGGCGGGGAATAAATTTTATTTTAAGCGGGGGGATGACTATGCCTTTAGATTTTTCAAAAATGAGATAGCAAGGCTTCAGAAAATAGGTGAGGTCTTTTACTCTGAAAATTTCAGGGGGATAAAATCTATAAAAAATAAAGATATAAGAGTTGATATCAAATCGGGGAAATATAATTATTTTGAGATGAAATTCAAAATAGGAGACATACCTCCTGAAGAAACGGCTTCAATACTGAGAGCTTTTAGGGACAATCTTAAGTATTACAGGCTGAAAACCGGAGAGTATCTGGATTTGGAGGAGCTGGAGCTTAAAAAGTTCTTGAAATTGCTGGATATGGTTTCACGACAGGATATAGTTGATAATTATGTTGAAATAGATAAAAACAAAAGTGTCTTTATAAACTCCTATGTTGAAAAAAACCATATAAGGTACATAAAGGGAATGGATGAAATTAAAAAAATAGTAGATAAATTTAAAAACATAAAAGAGCACAAATTCAAGGAGCCTGAAAATCTAAATGGAACTTTGAGAAAATATCAGAAGACAGGCTTTAACTGGCTTAAAACACTGGATTATTTGGGATTTGGAGGTATACTGGGAGATGAGATGGGTCTTGGTAAAACCATTCAAGCCATTGCTTTTTTGCTTTCAAATAAAAACAGCAGATCGCTGATTGTGGTACCAACTTCACTGGTTTACAACTGGATCCATGAATTTAAAAAGTTTGCCCCGGATATGAAGGCACTGGCAGTAAATGGATCAAAAAGCTGCAGGGAGAACCAGATAAATAATGTGGATAAATATGATGTTATTATAACCACGTATAATCTTTTAAAAAGAGACATCGGGATGTATGAAAATGTGAGTTTTGACTACTGCCTGTTGGATGAAGCCCAGTATATAAAGAATCCACATTCTCAAAATGCTGAAAGTGTAAAGAGAATAAATGCAAGGACAAGATTTGCCATAACTGGTACTCCTGTGGAAAATTCCGTTATGGAACTTTGGTCCATATTTGATTTTATAATGCCTGGATATCTATATGATGAAAAGAGATTTAGTGTGAGGTATTATAAAAAACTCAAGGAAGAGCCTGTGGTAATTGAAGATCTCAAAAGGCTTGTAAAGCCATTTATTTTGAGAAGGAGGAAAAAAGATGTCATGGAGGAGCTGCCGGATAAGATAGAGAGAACTCTGATGGTGACTATGGGAGATGAGCAGAGAAAAGCTTATGGAGTTTACGCAGAACATGCTGTTGAGCTCATTGAGAAAAAGGTAAAGCAAGACGAATTTAAAAACAGCAAAATTGAAATATTGGCTTATATTACAAAGTTAAGGCAGCTGTGCCTTGATCCGTCCATAGTAATGGAAGATTACAACGGGGGAAGTGCAAAAATGGAAGCACTGGTGGAACTCTTAACTCAAAGTATCAGTGAGGGACATAAAGTACTGGTATTTTCGCAGTTTACTTCCGTACTTAAAAATATTGGAAACAGGTTAGAATTGGAAGGCGTCGATTACAGCTATCTGGATGGTTCGGTACCTTCAAAGGACAGGATAAACCTGGTGGATGAATTTAATTCTGGCAGCAGTCCTGTATTTTTGATAAGTTTAAAAGCGGGCGGAACAGGTTTGAATTTAACTTCTGCAGATATAGTGATTCACTTTGATCCCTGGTGGAATCCTGCAGTTGAACAGCAGGCCACAGACAGGGCCCATAGAATAGGCCAGAGAAATGTGGTGGAAGTTATAAAGCTCATAACAAGAGGTACTATTGAAGAAAAAATACTTCAGCTTCAAAGTGAAAAGGAAAAACTCATAGACAGCCTGCTTGATGACGGACTTTCCGGAACCTGCGGCATTGCTTCATTGACAGAAAAACAGGTTCTGGAATTGTTCACATGAAAAAGTTTGTTTATGTTATACTATTTTTAAGAAGATAATTATAATTTGTCAGACTAAATATAAATCAGACTAAATATAAATGAGAAAGAAGAGGTGAAAGAACCTGACTGATGGGAGATCAGGTTTAAATAATGAGCGGTTACAGAGAAATGACAAAAGACATTGTAGGTGACTATTTAAAAAGTATAGGGATATTTCCCAAAGATCATAAAACTGAAGGCAGGGAAATAGGAGACGGAAATTTAAATTATGTTTTCAGGGTGGTGGATTTGGACAGTAATAAGAAGGTCGTTGTAAAGCAGGCGCTTCCCTATCTGAAAATTGCAGGAGAAGGGTGGAAATTGACCTTGGACAGGAACAGGATAGAAGCTGAAACGCTTAGATTACAGGACAAAGTCTGTCCGGGCAGTGTCCCCAAAGTATACTATCACAGTAATGAATGCGCGCTGACTGTGATGGAGGATCTGGGTGATATGGAGATCCTGCGGAAGGCTATGATGGAGATGAAAACCTTTAGGAATTTTCCGAGACAAATAGGAAAGTTTATGGCGAGAAATTTATTTCTGACATCGGATATGGGAATGAGTCCCATAGAAAAAAAGAAAATTGTAGGAAAATTTATAAATCCTGAGTTATGTGACATAACTGAAAGACTTGTTTTAAATGATCCCTATATGAATGCGGAGTCCAATGACATAAACAAGTACATAGCGGAATATGTCAGAGAGAATATCTGGAAAGATAAAAATGTATGTCTTGAAGTCTCCAAATTGAAAAATATATTTATGACCAAGGCCGAATCGTTGCTTCATGGAGATCTGCATACGGGTTCCATATTTATAAATGATGAGAAGACCGTTGTATTTGATTGTGAATTTGCATTTTACGGACCTTATGGATATGATATAGGATTGCTGTTTGCCAATTTTATCTTGAATTATGTTTCCTGGGAAGGAAGAACAGATAAGACTGAAGTGGACATAAACAGGTATAGAATCTATCTGCTTGATTCCATGGAAGATATATGGAGAGAATTTTTAGATGAATTCAATTATCTCTGGGAAAATGAGTCAAGGGATATAATAACAAAGACGGCTGGTTACAGGGAATACTATATAAAAAATCTGCTCCATGAAACCATTGGTTTTTGTGCCTGTGAAATCATGAGAAGGATTATTGGAATGGCCCATGTGCCGGATATGGATGCAGTGGAAGATCCTAAAAAAAGAGCCGGAGCCCAGATAATGGGGTTGAAAGTTGGACAGGCTATTCTCATAAATAGAAACAACATTGATTCTGTTGGAGAATTTGTGAAGCTGGTTAAAGATTCTGCAAAATAAAATTCAAGGAGGTAATAAAATGTCTGAATTATATGCTATTCAGTGGAGGGATGGAGAAGAGGAGCTCGTACTTTTAGATCAGACAAAACTTCCAAATTCAATAGAGTATAAAACCTATAATACGGTAAAGGGAGTTTATGATGCTATAAAGACGATGGTTGTAAGAGGTGCTCCTGCCATAGGTGTAGCAGCAGGTTACGGGCTGTATTTTGGAATTAAAGTTGCTCCTGAAGATTCTTTTGAAAAATTTTACAGTACTGTAGAGGGAAAGGCGAGATACTTGAATTCGAGCAGACCCACTGCTGTCAACCTCTCGTGGGCATTGAACAGGATGCTTAAAAAGATCAGAGAGGAGAAAGGCAAACCTGTTCCGGAAATAAAGAAGATACTTAAAGATGAAGCCAGAAGTATTCACAGTGAAGATGTTGAAATATGCAAGAGTATAGGAGAAAATTTGATCACACTTCTCAGGGACAATATGGGAATACTGACCCACTGTAATGCAGGGCAGCTGGCCACATCAAAATATGGGACGGCTACGGCACCCATGTACCTTGCCAAGGAGAGGGGATGGCACCTTAAAGTGTATTCTGATGAAACAAGACCGAGGCTTCAGGGTTCCACCCTTACTGCACTGGAACTTTACATGGCGGGGATAGACGTGACAACTATAACGGATAATATGGCAGCTGTAGTTATGTCTCAGCACAAGATTGACGCCGTTATAGTGGGATGCGACAGAATAGCTGCCAATGGTGATACGGCAAATAAGATAGGTACCTTTGGGGTTTCCATTTTGGCGAAGTACTTTAATATACCCATGTATATAGCGGCACCTACACCAAGTATAGATTTAAATACTAAGTCAGGAAAAGATATACCCATAGAGGAGAGGGATCCTGTGGAAGTTACCTGCAGATTTGGCGTCAGGACCGTACCTGAAGGAGTGAAGGTATACAATCCATCTTTTGATGTAACACCCCATGAGAATATAACTGCCATAGTTACAGAAAAGGGTATAGTCTATCCGCCTTTTGAAGAGAATTTAAAGAAAATGATAAAAGCCTGAAATTGTAAGACAGAAAGGAGAATACTGACATTATGCTTGAAGATGAAAAAGAAAAATTGGCTGTGGTGGCAAGAGAGGCGGAAGAAGAGGGACTTTGCAAACATAAATCGGGAAATTTTAGTATTAAAGATAAAAATACCGGCTGCGTGCTGATAACTCCGTCGGGAGTGGATAGGAAAAATTTATCCGGAGATGATATATGTGTGCTTGATTTGGATTTAAATGTAATAGAAAGCAAAAAGGGATATAAACCAAGCAGTGAAGTGCTTATGCACATTTATGCATATAATTCAAGAAAAGATATTTCTGCCGTGGTACATACTCACTCGCGTTTTGCAACATCCTTTGCAGTTTTGAAAAAAGAAATCCCGCCTGTTGTTTATGAATCTGTTTACTATGGGGGAACTGTGCATGTGGCACCTTATGGAAGACCCGGGACAAGGGAGCTGGCACAGTCGGTAGTTGAACCACTTAAAAGATCGGATGCGTGTTTACTGGAAAGCCATGGAGTTGTAACCGTAGGTGAAAATATAGAAAGTGCCTATCTTAAAGCAAGATATGTAGAGGAAATAGCGGAAATATACTATAGGGCTTTATTGTTGAATGGAAATAGGGAGCCCGATGTTTTACCTGAAGAGGAATTAAAAAAGTGGGAATATCCTTCCTATGTGAAATTTAAATAAATTATGAAAAAATTTTTTGGACAATGGCGGGAGAAGGCACAAAAAAGCAGAAACTCTCAATTGAAAGAGATTTGTGCCGCTGCCTGTCAATGTCTGTAATGTTAAGCTTGTATAAATAAAATTAGAGTGCGGGTACTTTTTCAAAGAGATCTCTCACATTTTTCAATTCCCTGCGGATTGGAATACCCTGCGGGCATAGAGATTCGCATCTGCCGCATTCCTTGCATTTTGACGCCCTGTTTTCGGATGAAATAGAGTTATAGGTATCATCATCTTTTCCAAAAATACTGTAATTGTTATAGGCGCTGAAACACCCTGGAATATTTACACCAGATGGACATGGCATACAGTATTCGCAGCCTGTACAATTGACTTTTATCTTTGCATTGAATACATCTTTGACTTTGTCTATTAATTTAAGTTCCTTTTCTGTCAGTGAATTTGCCCTGGCTTTGTCTGCTGTTTTTATGTTCTCCTTAACTTGTTCCATGGAATTCATTCCACTTAAAACAACCTTTACTTCAGGATGGTTCCATACCCATCTCAATCCCCATTCGGCCGGTGTCCTTTTAAAGTTCGATCTGTCAAAGGTATCCATTGCCTCTTTAGGCAGGCTGTTTACAAGTTTTCCCCCTCTTAAAGGCTCCATAATTGTAATTCCAAGACCTTTTTGGGCTGCATATTTTAATCCTCTTGTCCCTGCCTGAAAGTTTTCATCTGAGTAGTTGTACTGCATTTGACAGAATGACCAGTTGTAATAATCTACTATTTCTTTGAAGAGATCCAATTTGTCGTGGAAAGAAAATCCTGCATATCTTATTCTTCCGTCTTTTATGGCAGAATCCAGAAATTCATCCACACCGTTTTCCTTTACCTTTTTCCAATTTTCACGGTTAAGTGAGTGTATAAGATAAAAATCTATGTGATCTGTTTGCAGACGTTCCAATTGTTCATTTAAATATTTATCCATGTCACTTCTCTTGGTTATCAACCAGCTGGGAAGTTTTGTGGCCAGATTGACTTTTTCCCTGTAGCCGTTTTTCAATGCCTCTGCTACGAGAGGTTCGCCTGCGCCTCCCTTTGTTGAACTGTTTCCATGATAAGTATATGCCGTGTCTACATAATTTACACCCCTGTCAATTGCATATCGGATTATCTTTATGGCTTTTTCCTTGTCAATTTTAGTGGAATCACCTCCAGAAAGTAATGGAAGCCTCATACATCCAAAACCTAAGATTGAAACCTTTTCCCCTGTTTTACCGAAATTTCGGTACAACATTTGTATTCCTCCTTTTATCAACATTTTAGTCAAGTGATTGTACAAATATCATAATGTATACTAAAATATTATGTATACAACTATTATTGTATACAACAGCGGTGAATTTTGCAATTATTTTTTGTACCTAAATCAGAGGTCCTTGTTTTTATAGACCTTGTATGACAGGGCAAATGACAGTGAAAATATTATTAAGCATACTGCTGTTATGGCAAATTTCATTGTAGTATCGGGAATACTGTCCAAGTAAATGAAAATATGCTGAGCTCTTTCACCGAATATTTTTGCAAGTGCTATAAAAATAAAGAATATTCCTAGAAACAATATCAGCATTACATATCGTGTTTTTAAATATCCATATTTGAAATACAAGGGGAAAAGTGCACAGCTTAGGAAAAGAGCCCCTATTAATCCTCCTGTTATATCTTCAACATTTATTATCCTTGGTAATTGTACCATACCTGTATATTTTGCGAAAATAAAAAGTAAAAATGAAATCGCTATGCTTATAAGTGCAAATATGAATACAGCTAAGTATTTTGCCGCAACTATGTTTATTCTGTTTATTGGCAGGCTGTTCAATATTTTTTCAGCTCTTTCATCTTGATAGAAGCTGTTTGTTAAAAATGCATAAGTGGTAAAAGGGACAAGAAATGAGTAAAATGCACTGATATTGTTTTTAAAGCCGGTAACCAGCAGCATTGAGGCTATTATAATTATGATGAAAGTTCTTTTTTGTATAAGTATGTCTTTTAAAACCAAATTCCACATTATATATTCCCCCTTACGGTGTATACCATGATATCGTCCAGCGTGGCTTTCTCAATTATAACCTTGTCTTTGAACAGCTTTTTTATTTCAGAGCTGTTATTGGTCAAACCTTCGAATCCAAAGGAATTTTCCCTTACGCCTATGAATTTTTTCCTGATGTCGGGCTGCAGCAGATTTTTATCACCTTTTACAATGCCGTAACTCTTTAAAATACTGTCTTTTGTATCTGAAAAAACTATCTTGCCGGAATTTAAAAAAGTGATGTAATCCGCTATTTTTTCAAGATCTGTGGTGATATGGGTGGAAAACAGTATGGATTTGTTTTCGTCCTGAATTATTGAGCACAGTATATCCAGCATTTCACTTCTGAAGACCGGGTCCAGGCCTGATGTAGGTTCGTCCATTATAATGAATTCGGCATTGTGGGAAAGGGCGATGGCAAGAGAGTACTTCATCTTCATTCCTTTGGACAGCTGCTTTATTTTTTTATTTCCGGGTAGATTGAATTCATCCATATATCTGCTGAAAGTTTCGTCATCCCAGTCTTTGTAAAAACGGCATATGATATTTTTCATGGCAGTTGTAGTCAGATCATCGTAAAAATAATTTGCGTCGTATACAAAGCCTATTTTCTGTTTTATCTGTCTTTCATATTTTAAATTGTCCAGGTCAAAAACATTTATAGTTCCTGAATCTTTTTTCACAAGATTCATTATGAGTTTTATAGTGGTACTTTTACCTGCACCGTTTGGACCAATGAGTCCCATGATATATCCCCTCGGAAGATTGAAGCTTATGTTATCCAGCATGAAGCCTTTGTAGATTTTGCTTAGATTTTTAATTTCGAGAATATTGTCCATGATTTTTCCTCCATTTATATACTTTCATATAGAACATCTAATATTTCCTTCAATTCTTTTTTGGTAAGACCTATGATCTTACTTTCTTCTATAGCTTCCATCAATTTGTCTTCAATTGATTTGATCTTTTTTTCCTTTAAAAGCTCTTTATTCTGTGATGATACATAAGAACCTTTTCCGGGGACTGTTTCGATAAAACCTTCTCGCTCCAATTCCTCATAGGATCTTTTAGTTGTTATTACGCTTATTTTTAGTTCCTTGGCAAGATTTCTGATTGAAGGCAGGGGATCTCCTTCAGAAATATTGCCCTTTATTATATTGTCCTTTATCTGTTTTGCAATCTGTTCATAAATAGGATCCTTTGACAGGTTGGAAATAATTATGTTCATAAATAGTACTCCTTCTGAGAATAATATATACTGTATATATTCGAATATATACAGTATATACAATATTCATATTTCTGTCAACGGAGAATTTCAGGAAAAGGCAGTTTGAAAAAGCAAAGCTGTTTACATAATGAGGAGACATATTACTGGCAAATCGTTAAATTTATGAAAAGATATGTATTTGTGATATACTGTGTTTAGAAAAAACGTGAATTTAATGGGACATATAAAAATTGGTTGAAATGGGGAGAAAATATGAATAGAATAGTTTATTACAATACTGTCATAGGCAGAATATGTATTGTGGAAAATGAAAAATCCATTACAAATCTGTATTTTGAGAATAGTTTCCACAAGGTGAGATATGATATTGTAGAGGAAACACCTCTGTTAAAAAAGGCAAATCTGGAACTTGAAGAATATTTTAATGGAAGCAGAAAATTGTTTGATTTGCCTCTTGCCCCCGAAGGTACAGAATTTCAGAAAAAAGTGTGGAGTGCACTTGGAAAAATTCCATATGGAGAAACCCGCAGTTATAAGGAAATAGCCATGGCTGTGGGAAACCCAAAAGCTTTTAGGGCAGTGGGAATGGCAAACAATAGAAACCCTATTCCGATTTTTATTCCCTGCCACCGTGTTATAGGTTCCAATGGAGATTTAGTAGGATACGGCGGTGGATTGAATTTAAAGGAGAAACTTTTGAAAATAGAAAAAACAAATGCAGCACTTTAATGGAGGTATTAATATGTTGAATATAGGTTGTCATTTATCGGCTGCAAAGGGGTATGAAGCCATGGGAAAAGCAGCAGTTAAGATAGAAGCCAGCACATTTCAGTTTTTTAGCCGTAATCCCAGGGGAGGGAAAGCTAAAAAAATTGATCCAAAAGATGTAGAGGGACTTTTAAAAATCATGAAAGAGAATAAATTTCCCATTATTATGGCCCATGCGCCATATACTTTGAATGCCTGTTCTGCAAGTGAAAAGACCAGAAAATTTGCTTTTGAGATCATGAAGGATGATTTGAATAGAATGGAATATCTACCCCATAATCTATATAATTTTCACCCGGGAAGTCATGTAAAACAAGGTGTTGATATTGGTATAAAATATATTGTAGATATGCTCAATTCCATATTGAAACCAGAACAGACCACCACTGTCCTTCTTGAAACAATGGCTGGAAAGGGAACGGAGATTGGAAGAAGTTTTGAAGAGCTGAAGCGTATCATGGATGGGGTCGCACTTTCTGATAAGATGGGGGTATGTCTTGATACCTGCCATGTCTATGATGCAGGCTATGATATTGTAAATGATCTAGATGGTGTCTTGAATAAATTCGACAGAATAATTGGCTTGGACAGGCTTAAGGCAATACATTTAAATGACAGCAAGAATCCATTTTCAAGCCACAGGGACCGCCACGAAAAAATCGGCCGGGGTTTTATTGGTAAGGAAGCTATTGTTAGAGTTGTAAATCACCCTAAATTGTGTCATCTTCCATTTTTTCTGGAAACTCCGAATGAACTGTCGGGTTATGCCGGGGAAATCAAGATGTTGAGGGAGTCTTACATGTGGTAATGTTCAAACTGTTTGCGGCAGCATTGTCCAATCTCTCCAGAGATCATGGACAAGTTGGGGTGTCAACCCGGTGGTCAAGCTACCCCCAGGAGCTGTAAATAAATTGTAAACAAAAGGAGAACTAACTATGAATTATAATGGAGCTATCTTTGATCTTGACGGTACACTGCTGAATACAATCGATGATATGGCCAATTCAATGAATGCCGTGTTGAAAAAACATGGATTTCCCGTGTATGATACGGGAAAATACAGATATTTTGTTGGAAATGGTATAGGAAAATTGGTCTGGAGAGCTCTGCCGGAAGAGGAGACGAATGAAAAGATGGCAAGTTTGTGTCTATCTGAATTTGTAGATGAATACAATATGAGATGGCATGAATTTACAAAGCCCTATAACGGAATAGGCGAACTATTGAATAAGCTCCGCAATATGGGAATCTGTCTGTCTGTGCTCTCAAATAAGCCCGATAATTTTACAAAGGCGATAATTGACAGATTTTTTGGATTAAAAAAATTTGATTATGTTTTTGGCTCAAGAAAAGATGTTCCCAAAAAACCAAATCCAACTTCAGCTCTGGAGATATCGGAGCTTTCAAAAATTTCACCTTCAAAATACATTTACCTGGGAGATTCGGGTGTGGATATGAAGACGGCTAACAGGGCCGGAATGTATGCAGTAGGCGTTACATGGGGATTTAGAAAAGCTGACGAACTTCTAAAAAATGGCGCCAAACTCCTTATTGACAAGCCTCTTGAACTTATTGATTTTATTAAATGAAAGGAGATAAATTGACAATGCCGCATAAATTTAATTACAAAGGCAAATGTAAGCTTGATAATGAAGAAAGAAGAAAAATATTGCCGCCGGAGAAAATTCTTGCTGAATTTGGACTGGGGGAAAAAGATGTAATGGCCGATATAGGCTGTGGCATTGGCTATTTTACCTTATCCGCCTCTAAAATTGTGGGAAATGGCGGCAGGGTATTTGCAATGGATATTGTGCCTCAAATGATTCAAGAAGTTAAAGTGAAAATAGAGGAGAACAATATTTCCAATGTGGAAACGGTCTTGACGGAAGAAAATGATTTGAAATTGGAAAGCGGCAAAGTGACATTTGCATTTATGTGTGCCATGCTGCATGAAGTAGAAAATAAAGAAAAGTTCTTAAATGAAGTAAAAAGAATAATGGTATCTAACGGGAGAATTGCTGTTGTTGAGTGGAAAAAAAGCTCTGATAAGATGGGTCCGCCTGTGGAGGATAGGCTGGAGGAAGCGGATTTAACAAAAAAATTGGATGAACTTGGATTTTCAGATATACTGTCCATAGATATGGGCAGGGACTTTTATGGAATAACATCGCAAAAAAGCAGCTGAGTCCTATTTTTGAGCCCTGTAGTAATTATGTGTGTATATTTATTTAAATTTTATCAAAATAGTTTTATGATGATAGGTAGTATTGTCATAAAACTATTTTTTATTGCTGGATAATAAATGTTAATGTGACTAAGTCACTTAAATATTCAAATAAATGATTTATAATAAAATTCATAAGAGACAAGTTAATTGATTCAAAATTATTATGGAGGGAAAAATGGTTAACCATGATAAAAATTTAAGTAGCAGGTTAAAAGATATAGAATCTTTATATAAGGCATATCCGGTGTTGAAAAAAATTAGCATGGATAATGGTGGAATAATAGAAAGAGAAGCAGTTTTTAAGACCATTTATTTTGATGAGTATCTAAAATTAACGTTGGAAACATGCAGGGGAGTTTTATTTGTCATAAAAGGTACAGTAAAAATACAAAAAATTAATGAAGAGGGAGATGAAACCAACCTTTATAATATAAAAAAGGGGGAGTTTTGTCATGAGACTTTAAGCTGTTTATCAAAGCTGGAATCTTTAAAAATAGTGGGTAGGGCCATTCAAGATTCTGAAATATGTGTAATTCCAGTTAAAATAGTTGAAAAGTATTTTATAAAGGACAAAGAATTTTTATCATGTGTATATAAAGATCTATATAATAAATTTAATGCCGTTATAGAGAATAAAGAGAGAATAATTCATGAGTCTTTAGAATCAAGGCTTGTCAGGGTACTTCTCAATAAGAACAGCAGGGTGATTTATACAACCCATGCTCAATTGGCTTTTGAGGTTGATTCAGCCAGAGAAGTTGTTAGCAGAAGGCTAAAAAGCATTGAAAAAAATGGATATATAAAGTTACAGAGAGGCAGGATAGTAATACTTAAAGATCTGAATGAATTGTTAAAAGATTGAATTTATATTTTAAAACTCAAGGCCAGGTATTTTCATTACATTTTGTGCCTTGAGCGAAGCGAAAGGAATGGATATAAAAATGGAAAAAATAAATGATATGGTATTTAACGAAGAAGTTATTGCAAATGACATGCCGGTAGTTGTGGATTTTTGGGCTCCATGGTGTGGACCTTGTAAAATGGTTGGCCCTGTTATGGAAGAATTGGATGAAAAATATTCTGGAAAAATAAAATTTGTTAAAGTAAATGTGGACGAAAATCCAATAACTTCGCAGAAATTCAGGATATCAAGCATACCGACTATAATGGTATTTAAAAATGGAAAGGCCGTAGAAAATATGGTTGGATTTAGGCCTAAATCAGATTTTGAACAGGTATTGAACAGATACATTTAACGTACTCCCAAGAGATACTCTGTCAGGAGATATTCTTGGTAGAAATAAGAACCTCTGCCGGTATTATCTTTCCGGAGGGGTTTTATTTATGTTGAAATAGCTGGCTGTGATCCTGTAAATCAGAGAGGAGCTTAATCTTAGACTGTGGAGAAAATAAAAATTATTATATTAATACTGTAAAATTATATAAAAAAGTTTAGTAATAGTGTATAATAAAAAAGTACACTGATTTTTTAGAATACTCTGCTTTTTGTTAAGTTAGATAAAAAAACAAATTTTCAGAAAAATGTTATTTAAAAGCTATTGTGTATCTTCAAATGAAGGTACTTTAGATATATATTTAATTTTTATAGGGGGGGATAAAATGGAAAGCGTGCAAAGAAGACCATTTGGCTTTTATGTATGTTCATTTGCCTTTACATTGGAAAGGTTTTCATTTTACTCGGCAAAATGGTTACTTACAATATTTGTAGCTACTGCTGTAGTCAGCGGAGGACTTGGTCTTACTACTGCTGATGCGGCGAAAATGTCTGCAAATCTAGTTGCTTTTACTTATCTTGCACCATTGATTGGAGGTATTATTTCCGATCGTATTGTAGGTGCCAGATATCTTGTTCCAATTGGAATGATTTTAATGGGAGTGGGTTATCTGGTAGGATGGAAAGCTTCAAGTGCTGCTATGATCAATCTGATGATTGTTTTGGTTTCTGTTGGAACAGGTTTATTTAAATGTCAGAATAATGCTATTACGGGAAGACTTTTTAAGGATCCAAAACAACTGGATTCTGCGTTTTCTGTTCAATATTCTTTTGTCAACATCGGTTCTTTTATTGGTACGACGATCATAGGTGTGCTTGCAGGAACTAAGGGATATTCTTTTTGCTTCCTAATTTGTGCCATAGTTATGTTTCTCGATGCTGTTTGGTTTGTCTTCGGGTGGAAATTTCTCGGAGAAGCAGGTAGGAAACCATTTAAAGTTGATGAGCGTAAAAGATTGAAAGAAAAAAAACCGGCAGAAGAAAAGAGACCTCTTACAACAACAGAAAAGAAAAGAGTGGCCGCTATTATTTTAGTATCTTTTTTTTCTGTAATATTCTGGGTGTTTTGGTACTTGGCATATATGCCTGTATATTTCTATTGGGGTGGAGATCATGCAGCTGCAAATTGGATGATAGGCAGCTTCAAGGTTCCGACAGCTTGGTTTGATTCATTAAATGGATTGATGTGTATTACATTGGGACCAATTCTGGGCAAATTATGGACAAGATTGGCCAATAGGCCCCAAGGTGATTTGAGCATGTTCAAGAAAACTTCTTTGGGGATGCTGTTACTAGGTCTGTCGTATATAATATTTGCAATGGCAGATGTTGTAAGAGGAGGACAACTTGCATCACTTGGATGGATTATAGCATTTGGTGTAGTATTGTCCTGCGGCGAAATGGTATTCTCACCGCTGGGGAATTCTTTCATAAGTAAATTTTCCCCGCCTAGGTTGTTGTCAACAATGATGAGTGTCTGGGTGCTTGCCGTTTTCGTTGCTGGAAAATCCTATGGATGGGTGTATGAATTTACATTGAAATTCAAATTTTCAACTGTATATTTTGTAGTCGCGGCTATTGCTATTACAGCTGGTATTATTCTTTGGTCATTAGATAAAAAATTGAACAGTTTGGTTATAAAAGATGATGAAATAAACAATCAGGTTAATGTTTGATAAGTTAGATTATAAATTGAAAGAAGGAATAAATGTGAGTCAAAACAAAAGGGAAATAATTTCAAAACTGAGAGTGCTTATGGGTGAAAATGGATTAGATGCTTGTATTATTCCATCTTCAGATTATCATCAAAGTGAATATGTGGGGGAATTTTTTAAGGCAAGAGCTTATGTATCAGGATTTACAGGTGATGCCGGGACAGTTGTCATTACGAAAGACGAAGCAGGGCTCTGGACTGACGGTAGATTTTTTTTGCAAGCCGGGTATCAGCTTGAAGGCAGCGGAATCAAGCTTTTTAAAATGGGCAATCCAGGTGTACCTACTGTACCTGAATATTTGGAAGCTAAAATACCCAATAATGGAAAATTGGGTTTTGATGGACGTCTTGTTACCTTACAAGAGGGAAAAGATTTGGTCGATAGGCTTGCCAGCAAAAATGTAATGGTTGAGTATAACCATGATCTTGTCAGTAAAGTATGGAAAAATCGTCCTGAACTGGCAGATGAACCTGTTTTCATACTTGAAGAAAAATATTCTGGTGAAAATACAGCATCCAAATTGTCAAGGGTAAGAGAAGTTATGAAAAAAGTGGTTGCAAATTACCATGTGATTTCAACCTTGGATGATATTGCATGGCTGCTTAATATACGCGGAAGCGATATTATGTATTCACCGCTGGTTCTCTGTTATGCAATCCTTTCGATGAAAAAAGTATATTTATTTATTGAAGAAAACAGGCTTGATGACAAGGTTAAGGATGTTCTAGCCAAAGATAACGTAGTGCTGAGACCCTATAATGACATTTATGGATATGTTAAGGGTTTTAAGAATGATGATACCGTGCTTATAGATCCGGATCGCACCAATTATGCGTTGTATAAGAATATTCCAGATTATACTAGAATAATAAAAATGGAAAATCCGACTGTCCTGTTTAAAGCCGTTAAAAATTCTGTAGAACTTGCCAATATTGAAAAAGCTCATATAAAGGATGGAATTGCTATTACAAAATTTATGTATTGGCTGAAAACCAATATTGGGAAAACAAAAATTACAGAAGTCAGTGCTTCTGAAAAATTAGAAGAGTTCAGAAAAATGCAGGACAATTACTTATGGCAAAGTTTTGAACCAATTTGTGCTTTCAAAGAGCATGCGGCCATGATGCACTATACTTCCACGTCTGAAACGGATGTAGAACTTACAGAAGGCAGTTTTTTCTTGACGGATACCGGTGGTAACTATCTTGAGGGTTCAACTGACATTACTAGAACAATTGCTCTTGGAAAAGTAAATGGGGAACTTAAGCACCATTTTACATCTGTAGCAAGAGGTATGATGAATTTGGCACGTGCCAAGTTTTTATATGGATGTAGAGGTTATAATCTGGATGTTTTGGCTAGAGAGCCAATATGGAATCTTAACATAGATTATAAGTGTGGAACTGGACATGGTGTTGGTTATTTGTTGAATATTCATGAAGCACCCAGCGGTTTTAGATGGTATGTTGTACCATCCAAACATGAAACCCATGTATTGGAGGAAGGCATGATTATAACTGATGAGCCCGGTATTTATATAGATGGATCCCATGGTATCCGTTTAGAAAATGAACTTGTTGTTAGAAAAGGAGTTGAAAATGAATTTGGACAATTTATGTACTTTGATCCTGCAACATATGCTCCAATTGATTTGGATGCCATAGATCCAGAATATCTTAATCGTGACGAAAAGCTGTATTTAAATGCTTATCATAAACTTGTATATAAGAAGTTGGCTCCTCATCTAACTGATAAAGAGCAGGATTGGCTGAAGTTATATACGAGGGAAATTTAGAAGCCAAGTTTAGTATTTAATGAGCATAGATAATTACCACATTGGTGGTAAATATCTATGCTCATTTTTGATGATAAGTTCCAGTTTCCAAAAATAAATAAAAATTTATAACATTTGTGGAAATATAATAAATTTATTAGATGAAGATTCAATTATGGAAGAAATAAATGAGTATAGACATATAAAAAATATTTAAAATAAAATTGAAGGGCGGATGATTTTTAAAGGAGGAAATAAAATGTTACCGGAATGTTGTTATGAATATAGATACTGTAATCCGGCAGCCAAAGTATTTACAACCTGTGATGTATGCGGCAAAAATATTTTTTTTGGAGATAGCTACTACAGTATTGAAAATTTATCTATATGCAATGAATGTATAGATACCTTCAAAGTGCTGGCGGAGGAGGAGTGATATGGCAAAATTATATGAGATATCCGAAAGATATAAGAATCTGGACGAATTGTTAGATGATCCGGATTTGGAAAATGTAAAGGGAGCCATAGAACAATCCCTGAATAAAATAGATGAGGAATTCGATGTCAAGGCGGAAAATATTGCAAAGCTTACAAAAGCTAAGGAAGTTGATTCCAAAGGGTTAGATGAAGAAATAAAGAGGCTGTATGCCAGAAAAAAAACTGTGGATAATCAGATATATGATTTAAGGAATTATTTGTTCGAACACATGGAAATGTTAGGAAAACAGAAGATAAAAGGTAGTTTGTTTACACTTTCAATCAGGAAAAATGCACCTACTGTTATCGTAACTGATGAAGAAGCTGTTCCGGAAAGATATAAAATACCTCAACCATATAAATTGGACAAAATAACCATGTTGAAAGATTTGAAGAAAAATTTGAAAATAAATGGAGCTGAGATTAAACGGACTGTGAGTTTAAGTATTAGATAGAAAGGGGACATTGCTATGGAAAATACAATTATGGTGGATCGGAACGGGACACTGAATTTACTGGACAGTATGGAAATAGGGGAAGTGAGGAATACGCTGGGAAAGATATCCCAGTTTCAGTCAATTATACAGAAAACATTGAAAAATGGGCATGATTACGGAGAAATAGGAGGAGTTACAAAACCTACGCTGCTTAAGCCAGGTGCGGAAAAAATACTCATGCTTATGGGTCTTACCAGTGAATATGATATTATTGAAAAAATTGAGGATTACAATAAGGGAATATTTGCATATACCATAAAATGTATATTGAGAAAGAACGGACAAAAGATAACTGAAGGTGTTGGCAGCTGCAACTCAAAGGAAGATAAATACCGCTGGAGGTGGGTTAGAGAAGAAGATCTGCCTGCAGGGGTGGATAAAAATATGATAAAGAGCAAAACGGATGGTTACGGCCGCATAAAATACAGAATTGAAAATGACGACATATGCAGTCAGACAAATACGATACTCAAAATGGCAAAAAAGAGGGCACAGGTGGATGCAACGCTTACTGTGGCGAGTTTATCGGAAATATTCACCCAGGATATTGAAGATATGGCACAATTTCATGAATCGGAAAATTTTGAGGATATGGAATCTGGTGAACCAGTGAATATTGTAGTTGGCTTTGGAAAATACAAGGGTAAAACTTTGGGACAGATTATGGACTCCGATAAAAGATATATTCAGTGGTTGTCACAAAATGCAAAGGACATTTCAATGAGGAAGGCATGCCTGATAGTTTTAAATGAAAGTGAAAATTAAGGCGGGGATGTCAGTGCATGCCTGACATCCCGCTTTATAAAGTACTTAATCAAGTATTTAGAAAAAACTGCGATAATAAAATTGAAACTTAAAGTATTTTGTAGGAGGGATATAGGTCCATGATAAATTCAATTTCTGACTTGGGAAAGTATAATTCTGTAAGTACCAGAAAAAATGATTCCAGTGAAGATCAGATAAAGGTGCTTCGCAGCCAGGAAGCGTCAATTCAGAAACAGATAGATAGTATAAAGAATGGGAGTATGGATGTCAAGACAAAGCAGCAGCTTGTAGAGCCGCTTCAGGAACAGATCCAGAGTATAGAGGCTCAGATTCAGCAGATCCAGATATCTCAGGTAAATGATGATGGGAGTTCCAAAGTGAAAAATAAAAAACAGTCAATTTCAGATGCGTCAGTATCTGATGGAGAAGATAGGGGTAAACTTGTGAGAGATGCATTGTTTTTAAATGTTTCCAGCGTCTATGATCAGCTGAAGAATATAAGTTCTATAAGAAAAGAATTAATGGGTAAATCAGATATATTGAAGTCAGATGCTCATCTTGATGATATGACGGAAAATTATGCTATGGCAAAAAGAGAAAGAGCTGAATCGGCATCTACTTTAGGTAAAGCCAATGGTATACAGGCTAAAATTGGAAAATTAAATCATGATGTAAGTGCCAAAAGCAAATCCTTAAAAGATGATTCCCCAGATAATGAGACAAAAAAACTGGATGAATTTGCCTGATGAAACATATAAACTTTAATACTGCATTTTAAGAAGCGTTAGTATACAGCTGGATATACAGATGTCATAAATTTAATTTAAAAAAATTGTTGACAAAAGTCTAATTGGATAGTATACTAAGAATCAAATTAAACAGTGTCTTATCGAGAGCGGTAGAGGGACAGGCCCTATGAAACCCGACAACCAACATTTTCACGTGAATGTATTGGTGTCAATTCCTGCAGATTTATTTCTGAGAGATGAGATGATTAATTTTAATATCATGATATTAAAGGTGATTTTCTTTATCTTAAGAAAATCACCTTATTTTGTTTCACTTGCTTAAATTAAACAGAATGAAGATGAAGTTATTTACCTAGTAAAAATTTTTTAAAATTAAAAACCAATTAAATGTTATTGGCAAGGAGGAAAACATATGAATGAGAGAAATTACTTGAATGTTGCCAAAAATAGAAAAATTAATAACCTTGAGAATAATCAGCTTAATTTTGTAGAAGTTATTGCACTCTCAGTTGCAATAATAGCTCCTACTTTTGCTATGTCAATGAATGTCGGGCTTATGGCATCCACGGTATCCTATTCCGTAAGTATGGTATTTCTTGTATCAACTATATTGATGGGATCTGTAGCAGTGTCTTTTGTAAAGTTTAATGAATATTTTCCGTCTGCCGGTTCGGTATATACATTTACTGAAAAATCTTTGGGGGAAAATGCAGCATCAATTTCGGGCTGGACTTTATCACTTACTTATATAGCATTTTCCGCCGGGTGTTCTTCCGCCTTTGGGTCGCTTTTTGCAAGCTTTGTCAAGGACCTGACAGGGCTTAACATATCATGGATAATATTTGCATTGATTTGTGAAGTGCTTATATGGTTTATATCATATACTGACATAAAATTGAGTACAAATATTATGCTTGTAATAGAAAGTATATCAATCTTGCTTGTAATTTTAATTGCGGTGATTATCCTCATAAAAGTTGGATCTACAAAAGGTTTGAGTTTGATACCCTTTAAAAGGAACGGAAATACATTTTCAAATTTTGGGACGGGGATTGTATATGCGATACTTTGCTTTGGCGGGTTTGAAGGTGCTTCCAGTTTAGGTGAGGAAAGTAAGAATCCTAAAAAGTCCATTCCGCTTGCAATTGCAAGTACGGTTGTCATAACGGGAATTGTATTTATATTTGTAAGTTATGCTGAAGTTATAGGGTTCGGTGTATCAGATTCAGGAATACAGGCATTAAAAAAATCACCATCCACCATAGTGGAACTTTCAAAGAACTATATGGGCAGTTTGTTTACCATTTTAATAACGCTTGCCATCAGCATATCGGCTTTTTCAACGGCTCTGGGGTCTATGACGGCAGGCTCGAGATTGCTTTATTCCATGAGTAAAGATGGTAATATACCAAAAGCTTTTTCAAATGTACATCCCGAGCATCATACTCCCTATATAGCATTAAATATTATACTTGCAATAATTATAATTCCAGTTTTGGCACTGTTCAAGCATGATGGCGTTGAGGTATTTGGTTACATAGGTACTATTGGCGCACTTGCACTGCTTATTGCTTATTTTATAACAAGTCTGGGATCCTTGATATATTTTGGAAAGAGAAAGATATGGACATGGCAGCTATTTATACCAATTGTGGCACTTTTTGTTTTGGCATTTACATTTTACTCTAATATTTATCCTATACCGCAATTTCCAAATAATATATTCCCCTACATTGTTCTAACGTGGATAATAGCTGGTTGTATCATTACATTTATTTATAAAAGAGCTAATTTAAAAACTAGTGTTCAATAATTTTTTAATTTGAAAGGGGTTTGTGTACTATGAATAATAGTTTGTGGAATACTTTAAATGACTTAAAAAAACATAAATGGGTTGATCTCACCCATAAATTTGGGCCCGATACTCCAAGGTTTGCAAGTTTTGATCCTGCAAAATTTGAAACTCTTTTTACCTACAAAGATGGATTTTTTGTAAAACAATATACATTTGCGGGGCAATATGGTACTCACCTTGATCCACCGGTGCATTTTGCTGAAGGTGGAAGGTATCTGGATGAACTGGGACTGAAAGAATTGGTTTTGCCTCTTGTGAATATAGATCTCTCGGAGAAGGTAAATAAGAACAATGATTACGTGATGACTGTAGATGATATTTTGGAATGGGAAAAAAAATACGGAAAAATACCTGAGGGTTCTTTTGTAGCATTTAGATCGGATTGGAGCAAAAGATGGCCTGATCAGGACAAATTTTTGAATCTTGACAAGGGTGGTAATGAACATTATCCGGGATGGTCGCTGGAAGCACTTAAATTTTTATATGAAACGAGGAAGATAAGTGCAAATGGTCATGAAACATTTGATACGGATGCACCAATAAAACAGCAGAAAACGGGATTTCAGGGAGAATATTACGTGCTGAAAGAAGATCATTATCAAATTGAAGTCATGGCAAACTTAGACAAGGTACCTCCAACTGGATCGATAATTTTTAGTATAGTTCCCAAAGTTGAAAAAGCGCCTGGTTTTCCAGTACGTTCCTTTGCAATTATACCTTAAATAATAATACCGGGGCAATCCCCGGTATTATTGAATTATCAAACGTACTAGAATTTAGTCAATCAAATCTTTGGCCCTGGTGTAGTTGAAAATTGGTCCGTCAAGACATATATAAGTTCCATTTATTTTACAGTGTCCGCATTTGCCAACTGCACAGGACATTTTTCTTTCAAGTGAAACCCATATTTTAGATTCTTCTGCACCTCTTGCAAGGCACTCCTTAGCGGCAAAATGCATCATGACGGGAGGCCCTACGATAATTACATTGTAGTCTTTAAAAGTGCTGAAAGGAATTTTTTCAATATATGCGGTGACCATTCCGGTCTCGAACCCATCTTCCCTGGTATTGTCCAAGGTATAGATTGCATTGAATTTGGTTTTGAATTTTTTAAGATCATATTCAAATAAAACAGAATTGATATCTTTGAAACCGGCAATAAAATTTACTGATTTAATTTCTTCGGGGTATTCGTAAAAATGGTTTAAAAGGGCTCTGACTGCAGCAAGACCAGTACCTCCGGCAATTACTACCAGGTCTTTGCTTTTAAATTCATCTACAGGAAAATAGTTCCCGTAGGGACCTCTCATGAATACCATGTCTCCGGGCTGCAGGCCAAAAATTCCATTTGTAAGCTTACCTACTTTTCGTATAGTAAATTCAAGCCATTTGTCACCCTTGCCGCTTACGGATATTGGGGCCTCACCTACTTTTGGAATTGAAAGCTGGAAAAACTGGCCGTACATGATGTTATCATGATCGTCATATGCAACCCTGAAGGTATATTCTGCATTGGTTTCATGTATGACATCCAGAATTTTATGAGGCGATGGCAAAGTGATATTATTCATTATTTATCCACCTCCCTAGATGACTTTCCACTTGATATTTTTTCTATTTCTTCACTTAAACTGTTGATAGTATCCGGGAATGAGATTTCTTTCGGACATCGATCTGTGCAGCGTCCGCACCCTACGCACATATGCTCAGTGCCGCCAAATCGGGCATTGTAATCGTAAACCTTGTGCAGTGTCTTGAATCTCATCCTTTCGCCGGCTGTTTCCCGGACTTTATGTCCACCTGCCATAGTTGTAAATTCTTCAAGCATGCAGGATGACCATACCCTTCTTCTCTCTCCATTTCGGCTCGTTTCATTGTATATGATATCCGTGGTATCGAAACAGCTGCATGTACCGCAGACCGTATTACAGGCACCGCAGCTTATACATTTTGTGTTGAAACTATCCCATAATTTTAAATTACATGCTTTTTTCAAAAGATCACTACTGCTAATTTCAGGCAGTTTTACTTTTGTCTGATTTTCCTGGACAAATTCAGGAGTAAAATTCCTTGAAGTTTCCCCGCTAAAGTAATTTTTGAATTTATCATCTTTTACATCCAGAAGCAGCCCGTTGTCTTGAAATCTCACAGCTGCACTGTAATTGTCGGTTTGATTTGAACCCATGGAGACACAGAAACAATTATCCCAGCCTTTTCGACACTCTATCATGAAAATATTTATTTTGTCACGCAGTTGTTCATAATAATTATCCTTTTTATCGCCATTTTTTAAGAAGATGGTATCCAGCCTTTTTATGGCATTGATATCGCAGGGACGGGCAAATATGATGATGTCCCTTTTATCGCCGAGACTGTTTTCGGTACATTTGTCCTCGGTAAAATAAAAAAGTGTCTGATTAATTGGGAAGAAAATTTCTTTTGGTGAAAAGTCGGATTTTACATCATATACGATTTCCTTCACCGAATCGATCTCATCGTAGCGTATTAGATCGGTATCAGGCTTCCAACCGCGATTTTTAAAGCGCTTGGGAGCATATATCTTGTATTCATTTTTAAGCTTGTTCATTATTTCGTCCATTCTTTCCAAACTTACATAGTAACCCAATGATTACCCCTCCTATCTCTATAAATTATGTTCCAGCTGACTTGTCAGGCTTTCCAGGATTGTGCGATCCAGATGTAAATAGCCATTGGTGATTTTTCCAATTCCTTTATAGAATTCCGTACCGGCATACTTTTCTATATCGGCACAAAATCTAGGCACCCAATTTAACAAATGTTTATTTAGAAAATCCATCTGCTCTTTTACATAGGGCGAAAAATCAGGTTCTCCATGTATATCTGAAGTATGCTGTGCCTCCTGACATAAAAATGCCATAAATTCCAGCTCCAGAGATATGTGATCTTCGAAAAAATTTAAATTTTTTACGCTTTTTTTCAGACCTTTTGCTGCATATATAACCATTACCTGATCTCGGGCCTCCTGCATTACAATCTTCTTTTTACTTGTATATACCGACTCATAGGGAAATGCAGCAGATCCTTCCGCCATTCCCGCAGCGAGAAAAACCTTCGCATAATCTACGGCAAGGTCAGTCAGTGAATTGCTGTCATGGTTATCCAAATATTTCTTGAGTATTTGATATCCCTCACTGAGTTCAGATTCACAGCACTTTACAGGAAAGCTCATATTTTTCATCTGCATAAATAGCGTTTTATCCACTTCTGATTTATAGAGGCGTCCCAAAAAGCGATATAGATTTTCACGGTTTTTTGCAAGTATCAAGTACTCTGACTTTTTATTCAACTATCTTTTCCTCCCGTCTTGTTCGCCGCACTCCTGCGGAATAACATCAATCCATTTGTCATGACGTAAAATGTATCGAACGGAAGGATGGGTACCAACGTCACGGAGACTGTATACATTTTCGCTGCCGGCTTCTTTTAATGTCCTTGATACATCACTGCCTGGATCATTGATATCGCCGAAAATCATGGCTCTCCCTGAACAGCTTTTTACACACGCGGGTTTTTCACCTTTTTCCGTCAATTGAGTGCAGAGATTACATTTATCCATTACTCTCATTTCGTTGTTGAAATTGTTTATCTCATAGGGACAGGCTCTATGGCAGCTCTTGCATCCAATACATTTTTCCTGATCGATAACTACAACACCGTCACTGCTGCGTTTATAACATGCCCCTGTAGGACAGACTTTGACACAGGCAGGATCGGCACACTGCTGGCACATAACTGGAAGCCAGTACATCTGCACGTCAGGGTATGTCCCCGTAGGACCTATGGTCAGTACTTTGTTTCTTGAAGAGCCCAGTGCCACTCCGTTTTCCATTTTACACGCTACGCTGCATCCATAGCAGCCGATACATCTATCCACATCGATTACCAAAACATTTTGTTTCATTACTTAACCACCTCCGTAGGATCAGATGGCTGGGGGAGCCACTCTCTGAACTGTTCGGGTTTGGTCCAGACTCCTTTTGGAGGACCGTCGTTGGCTTTTGAAACCCTTACGAGAAAACCTCTCAGCGTATACGTCCCGACAACATCGTTGTATGGAGCAGTTGATTTTGAAAGTACATTGACGTTCATTTCACGCCATCCTTCAGTTTCAGTATGATAATTTTCAGGGAAAATAAAGCGTTCCATGTATACTGCCCTAGGATTTATTCCTTTTGTCACATTTGCCTTTGCCTTGATCTTGCCCCTTAATGATTCCACCCATACCCAGTCTCCATGGGAGATTCCATAGTTTTTTGCAGCTGCGGGGTGAATCCAGATTTCGGGAACGGGGTACATCTCACGCAGCCATGGAACATTTCTCAGGGTTGAATGATGATAAAACGGAAGCCGGCCGTTGGTCATGACTAGAGGATATTTTTTGGCAAGTTCACTGTCTTCAAGCGGACTTTCAGAAGGCTCCATATAATACGGCAGTGGGTCGTAGTCTTTTGAAGCAGGAGGCAATTCACAGGTGCTGTAAGGCATTCCCGTTCTTCCCAAGGTGATAAGGCTTTCCAGGTAGAGTTCAATTTTTTTGGAAGGTGTGTCAAATCCTCTTGGCTTGCCTGTCTTTGGATCGATCTGTTTATACACGTAATACTGCTTCCACTTGTCTTTAGGTAAAAATTCAAAAGGAGCTTTTTCCTTGAATTCGTCCCATGTCATATCAAAGGTGCTTGTACAGCGATTGAGAAGTTCATTCATGTTATTCCAGTAAGGTAGATCGCTGCCCATGATTTCCGGATCGAATGCTTTCTTGCAATTTTCATGTCCGAGTTCTGCACAGCGTTTTGCAAGTTTTGACCAGAACAGCGTTTCGTCCATGGTTTCCCAGAGATGGGTAACGGCTTGTCTAGCAAAGACCTTGTTGCAGGATTCCACAGGCATATCTGTTTCTAGCCATTCTGATGCAGGGAGAAGCATGTCTGCGTAATTGGAAAATGAAGTAGGGTACATGTACATGTGTACCACGAATTCCATTTCCTTAATGGCGGGAGCCCATGATTTACTTTCGGCTACATTGGCAAACTTATTACCGGAACGCTCAATCCAGACTCTCGGTTTATAAGGCTTTCCAGTTAAAATTGCCTTTTTTATGCTTCCCGGGTGTCCCGCCCACCAGAATAGAAGTCCCTTGTATTCATTTCCACCCAAACGTTTTTTGAGCTGCTCAGGCGGGAGCATTTTTCGGGCAGCCGGTACTATATAGGTTGAAACAGCAGCATCACCGGGTATGACACCACTTACTTTAAAACGCTGCATCAATGATCCCGGCCTTTCAATGTTGCCCATAAGTGCATTGAGAATGACTGCCGCCATAGCTGCCTGTACTGAATTTGGGCTCTGGTCAGTAGCAACACCAAGGCAGATGCCTGCAGGAGAATTTTGTGTATATATATTAATTGCCTCTTCAATCCTGCTTGCATTGAGCCAGCAGATTTCTGCCGCCTTTTGAATGGTATAGGGCTCCACTCTTTCCTTTAAAAGCTGGAAGCCAGTTTTGCATTCAACTCCATTTACCGTAAAAGTGCCTTCAAGTGCAGGAGCCAGGGCATCGTTCCATGGGTAGTCCAGCGATCTGGCTGAATTGGTTTTTGTATCCCATACCATGAAGGTATCTGGAATATCCGGATCATTGCTCTTGTCAGCACGTAAAAACATTTTGCTCTTTACATCTACAAGATAAGGCAGATTTGTCCACTTCAATACGAAATTTTTGTCATAGAGTTTTTTATCGATTATATAGCGGGTCCAAGCTTGCAATAGTGCTACATCGCTTCCGGGTCTTATTGGAAGCCAAACGTTGGCTTTAGCTGCATCCGGTGTCATGCGTGGGTCGATTACAACGGTTTTTACCCCGTTTGCACGAAGATCCGCAACGGCTCCACCTCCCATCGCAGGACTGGAATAGGAAGGAGCTGCTCCCCACAGGACAAGGCATTTCATCGGTGTATCTTTAGTGTAGTAGATTTCCTGGCAGTTTGAATCGGCTATGCTGTATTCGGAACCGCCGTACATTAAATTATTTGCCAGTATACGCGGCAGATAACATTGTGCACAGCCGGGTTCGAACCAGTTAGGAGTCCCAAATACGTTGCAAAATCTTGCAATGCTCCAAAATTCGGGGTTTCCACCTCCTCCTGTAGAACAGAGCACAGCTTCAGCTCCATACTTTTCACGGGTTTCCATAAGCTTTTTGGCGATAATGTCAATGGCTTTATCCCAGGAAATACGTTTCCATTTGTTTTCACCACGGCTGCCTACCCGCAGCATTGGATACTTATTGCGGTTTGGATTGTAAAGAGCTTGTATGCCAGAAAGTCCCTTGGCACACAGTGATCCTTTGTTCATGGGGTTCTCCGGATCACCCTCGAGCTTGATTACTCTACCATTTTTAACATGGGCGATAACACCGCAGTTGGAAATACATGCCCTGCAGCATGTTCTGACAGTCTTAATGGAAGATGATACATCATCTTGCGGCAGCTCATTTCGCACTAATCCATCTGAACCGTCCAAAGCTGATGCAATTCCCCCTACATTCGTTGCATCGAGGAAATCTTTTTTATTTGTTTTTTGTTCTTCCATTTGTTTGCCTCCTTTACTAATGAATAATTTTGGATAATTTAATTATCTAATTCTAGAATAACATCGTATAAATTTGATTTCCAATTCAAAAAAGATGATAGTTTATTCCAAAAAAGAATAGTCCCTTCTGCGGTTTTTAAACTATTCCGTTTTTGAATTAATTATATGATAATTTTAAATTGATTGCAGGCATCAATTGTGATTTACTATATTAAATAAGTGATTATTTTCAAAAAATTTAGACTCTTGGGACACAATAGTATATGTTATACTTGTACTTGTAAATGCAGAATAACTTGAAAATCACCTGACGGAGGGATAGATATGATAGATTCATATGGAAGGGACATAAATTACTTAAGAGTGTCAGTTACGGATTTGTGTAATCTGAGATGTATGTATTGTATGCCTGAAGGCGGCATAACAAAAATACGGCATAGTGAAATATTGAGACTGGAAGAAATATATGAGCTGGTGAAAATTTTTGTATCACTGGGAATAAAAAAAATAAGAATAACGGGAGGAGAACCTCTGATTAGAAGGGGAATCGTAAAACTGATTCAAAATATAGGCAGTTTAAGTGGAATTGAGGATTTTGCAATGACTACGAATGGAATGCTTCTTGAAAAATATGCTGGAAATTTGAAAGACGCAGGCCTTGACAGGGTTAATGTCAGCCTGGATACTTTAGATCGGAAAAAATACCGTGATATAACCAGGGGAGGGTGTTTGAAGGATGTTCTTGATGGAATTGAAGAAGCCAGAAAAGTAGGACTTGCACCCATAAAATTGAATACGGTTTTGATCAGCGGATTTAACGACAGCGAGATAGAAAGCTTTGTCGGCCTGACAAAAAATGAAGAGATAGATGTCAGATTTATTGAACTCATGCCTATTGGGCGTACCAAGGATTGGTCTCTGGATAAATTTATATCAAATAAGGTAGTCTTGGAAAAAGTTAAAGAATTAAAGAAAATTGAAAGGGAAGATGTATCGTCACCTGCCAAATATTATAAGTTACCTGGCGGGAGAGGAAGGGTAGGACTTATAAGTCCTGTTTCCCATAAGTTCTGTAAAAATTGCAACAGAGTTAGACTGACAGCAGATGGTAAGCTCAAAGACTGCCTCCTTTCAGATTATGAAATAGATTTGAAATCAGCACTGAGAAATGGAGAAAATTTAAAGAAAATAATAATTGACTCGGTTAAAAACAAGCCTGAGAGACATAATCTGGAGAAGGGAGAATATATAAAGAGGAACATGACGGCTATAGGGGGGTAATGATCATTCGTTATTTCTGTCAATTAACATTTTGACCAATTCTCTGACCTTTGGATTTTTTTGGCTGTGTCTGTTGATGACAGCTCCCAATGTGGCTGGGATACTGGGCGAGATAGGTATTGAGACAACATTGTTAGCTAGTAATTGGCTGGCTAGTTTGCGTGCTATTAAAGCAGAACCAAGTTTAGCTTCCACACCTCCTAAAATTGTTTCAGGTCTTCCTCTAAATACAATATTCGGGACAATATGATGTTCTTCAAAAAATGCCATACGTAGATGGGATATGCATGTATAGGTTTCCATCAGCATAAGGGGCGTATTCTTCAATTGTTCCGGGGTGATTTGTTCTAGTTTTGCCAGGGGATTGTCTTTGTGAACTGCCAGGACAATTTTATCCGTGGAAACAGGGACGAACGAATTTTTGCCGTTGGTTAGATTTTGCTCGTCCCAATAAGTCAGTGCTATGTCAAAATTGTTGCCCAGCAGTTTACGAAATAACTGGGGCTCTTCCAATTCCTTGAGATTGATTATGAATGAAGGGTTTTCCAATTCAAACCTGCTTACTGGAATGTGGAATCCGAAACAGCTCATTATAGGCAGAGTCAGTACTGTTATTCTGTATTTGTATCCAGGTTGTAGTTTTTTTGCCATGTATTTCAGATGATGGATCTCTCCCAGTATGTGTCTTGCCTGTGGTAATAGTTGTTTTCCTTCCTCCGTTAATTTTACATGTCTGCGGCGGCGGTTAAAGAACTGAACTCCCAATTCACGTTCAAGTGCCTGTATTTGTTTGCTAACAGAAGATTGGGCGATATTTAGCTCTAAGGCGGTTTCCATATAACTGCCCGTGTCTATTATGGTTATAAAATATTTTAATTGTTCTTCTGTCATTGTTCTCACCTATTCCATTTTTGAATTAATTATATAATAGTTTGAAATTGATTACAAGCAGCAGCTTTGATATTTTATTAACAAGGATGTCTTTTGGTGTATTTAAGTTGATAGGAAGGAGATAAGATATGCCAATCAGCATATTACGTGAATTTATTGTGCTTTCTAAAAATTTGAATTTCAGTAAGACGGCACGGCAGCTCTATATTACACAATCTGTGCTCAGCAAGCATATTGCCTTATTGGAAAGGAAAATTGGATTGACTTTGTTAATAAGAGGTCACCATAATGTTGAATTGACCGATGTGGGAAAATTGTTTTTAAAAGAGGCCATTGCTATTGTAAATCGATATGATGAAGGTATGAAAAAAGTGAAGATGGCAGTATATGGGATTAAAATGGAATTGAAAATAGGCTACTTGTATGCAAGTACCAGAGATATTCTCGTACCAGCCATGCAGCTTTTTAAAAAATATTATCCCCATATTGAGTTGAAATTGATGGCCTGCGAATACGGGAAGCTGGCCCAAAAACTTAAAAACAATGATTTGGATTTGATCTTGACTGCTGATTTTGATAAGGATATTTTGTTTTGGTGTGACACGTACAAGTTATATGAAGATGAGCTCTGCGTTGTAGTACGTAAGGATCATCCTCTAGCTAAACGGAAAAACATTACAATTCATGAGCTGAATTCGGAACGTATATTGATGCCTTCAAATGAAAATTTTAATGGATATGCGACATTTGTAAATGAGATCTTCAATTCAGAAAAATTATCTCAGGATAGGAAGCTCCGGTATAAATGTGTGGGTTCCTCACTTCTGATGGTTGAGGCAGGATATGGTGCTGCAATTGTTCCACAAAAACTTAAAACTATTGCAAGTGAGAAAATTTGTTTTATACCACTTAGAGGGAATCAATATTCTTTTGATGTTATTGCAGCCTGGAGAAAAGTAAATAATAATCCGGCAGTAAAAAAATTTATTCAGATGTTGTCTGATATTCAAATATGATGGATTTTGTAGAAGGGAAGGCATGTGATAGAACCATTGGATTTATATGAAGGAAAATTTGAACAGAGGAAAACAATTTATTTTATACTTATAACCACTACACTACTTATAATAACCATTTTGGTTTCGTTGACCATTGGAAAATATTCAATATCATTGCCGCAATTTTTCAATGCCCTGGTATCAAAAATTCTTGGCCGTAGCGCAGCAAAAGCCAATGTTGTTGAAACGGTACTCTTTGATGTCAGAGCCCCTAGAATATTATCTGCCTTAATGGTGGGAGCGGCTTTGTCTGTGTCCGGGACCACATATCAAGGCTTATTTAGAAACCCTATGGTGTCTCCCGATATACTTGGAGCTTCTGCTGGTGCGGGATTTGGTGCGGCATTGGGAATTCTTTTGTCATTTAATGATTTTGGTATACAGGTTTCTGCTTTTTTGTTTGGACTCACAGCGGTAATGATCACATATTTAATAAGTACCATGATATCGAGAGACAATAATGCCACATTGGTACTCGTACTTACGGGTATGGTTGTTGCAGCTTTGTTCACGTCTTTTACTTCAATTACAAAATATGTGGCGGATCCATACGAAAAGCTCCCGCTTATAACTTTTTACCTTATGGGAGGACTGGATGCTGTTACTGTGAAGGATGTCAAAATATTACTGGTACCAATGGTTATAGGACTTATACCGCTTATCTTATTGAGGTGGAAGTTTAATGTTATTTCATTTGGAGATGAGGAAGCGGAATCTTTAGGTGTTGATACTTCAAAATTGAGATTGGTTTCAATTCTTTGTTCCACTTTAATGACAGCCGGAGCTGTATCAATTAGCGGCATGATTGGGTGGGTGGGGCTTGTAATACCTCATATAGCAAGAATGATTGTCGGACCTAATTTTAAAATATTGTTACCGGCGTCACTGCTTATCGGAAGTATTTTTCTTTTATTAGTTGACGATATAGCCCGTTGTGCGTTTCCCGTGGAAATTCCGTTGGGAATTTTAACGTCACTTATTGGAGCACCTTTTTTTATTTATCTTCTAATTAAAGGAAAGAAGGGATGGGCTTGAAGTTAGAAGTGAGGGATGCAGTCTGTGGATATGGTAAAAAGAATATAGTAAGCGGCATATCTGTGAATGTGAGTTCAGGGGAGATATTGTGCCTATTGGGACCCAATGGTGTAGGCAAAACTACTTTTTTCAAAACTATATTGGGTTTTTTGAAGCTGAAAAGCGGAGAAATATTGATAGACGGAAAAAATATACACAATTATTCAAGAAAGCAATTGGCCAAAATTATTGGCTATGTTCCCCAACTACATACACCTACTTTTCCATTTAAGGTTTTTGACGTGGTGCTGATGGGAAGAACTGCCCATATTCCAATGTTTTCTTCTCCTAGTAAAAAGGACAGGTATATTGCAGAAAAGGCTCTGGAAGATTTAAAAATATCCTATTTGAAAGACAAGGTATACACGGAAATAAGCGGCGGAGAAAGGCAGATGGTTTTAATTGCCAGGGCCCTTGCCCAAAACCCGGAGATATTGATAATGGATGAACCGACTTCAAATTTAGATTTTGGGAACCAGATTAAAGTACTGGAACAGATAAATAAGCTTTCTAAAAAAGGACTGGCAATTATTATGACTTCACATTATCCCAACCATGCTTTTCTGTGTTCTACAAAAGTGGCATTCATGCAGAAAAATAATGTATTTGTGGTTGGTGATGCAGATAAAGTTGTTACGGAAGATAACCTTAGACGGGCATATGGGATTGATGTGAAAATAATAAATACATCCAATTCTAAAGGCGGTGTTGTAAGGGCCTGTATTCCGATGATAGGTTAATTTTATGTATGAATATTTTAAAGGAAGAGGGAGATTGAAAATTATTGTGAAAAATATTTTTTTTACCGGCGAGAAAGGAGTGGGGAAATCTACAATTATAAAAAAGATCATTAAAAATGTGGATTGTTCGATAGGCGGATTTATTCAGGAAAAGGAACTGAGTGGGGGAAATAAACGCTTTAGGGTAAAGTCGCTTTATAATTTGGATGACAGTTATATTATTGGGTTCTATGATAAGAAAGAAAATGAATTGCACTGGGATATAAATACATTTGATATCATATCGAGGGATGTATTGTTGAAGAGTCTACAGGATAGAGAATTGATGATTTTGGACGAATTGGGCTATATGGAAGAAAAAGCTCCCCTATTTCAAAAAATTGTTTTTAGAATGCTTGACAGCAGCAAGCCTGTAATAGGAGTGTTAAAAAAATGTAATGGAAATTTTGTGCGAAAAATAGCAGAGAGAAAAGATGTACAGGTAATTGAAATTGATAAAGATAATAGGGATTTGATGGAGAGAAAAATTCGAGGAATATGGAGGAATGGCAAATGAAGAAAATAGCTAAATTTTTAATCCTGGTATTGATTGTATGTACTTTTGGTGCCTGCAACAAGAATACTACAGCGTCTACACAGGGTGCAAATGCTGCAGATAACAGGGAAATCACCGTTACCGATGGTGCAGGAAGGAAAATAAAATTGTCCAAGCCTGCTGAAAAAATATTGACTAATTATCCTATAGCGGTGCAGATATTGTGTGCTTTGGGAAAACAAAATAATATTTTAGGTGCTGATGGAAATGTTATAAAAGATCCGCTGACTTTTTCACCGAAGTCAGGTACAAACAAAGTGTCTTCTGCCAATGAAATGAATGTAGAGCAGATAGTAGCTTCCAAACCGGATCTTGTTATCATGCAGAAGAAGAATCAGAAGATTGTGCCAAGTCTTGAGAAATCCAACATAAAGGTTTTTGTTGCCAATGCGGAGAGCCTTGACGAATTGGAGTCTACTGTGAAAAATTTGGGAATAGCTGTTGGCAGGGAAAAGCAGTCGCATGAATTTATGAACTATTATGCTAAAACGCTGAATTCCATTGATAATAAACTTAAAGCCGTAGATCAAAACAATAGACCTAAAGTGTATATGGCAGGCGGGGCCATGTATTCCACTCCGGGAAAAAATATGTTTCAAAATTCATTGATTAAATTAGCTGGAGGAGTGAATGTGGCGGAATCTTTGAGTGAAAGTGCTAAATGGAGCCAGGTATCTGCAGAACAGGTGATTAACTGGAATCCTGATGTGATAATTCTCACACAATATTGTGGAGTAAAGCCGCAGGATGTACTTAACAATCCTACTTTGAAGGATATAAATGCTGTAAAAAATAAAAAAGTTTATCTGATGCCTTCAAAGATGAGCGCCTGGGATATGCCCTGTCCACAGACAATTCTGGGAATAATGTGGCTTAGCAAGAAGATAAATCCTCAAGTATTTAAAGATATTGATATAATGGAGGAAGTAAATGATTTTTATCAAAAGTTTTATGGCACTACTTATACAAAACTCGGAGGAAATGTAGATTGAAACAAAATAGCGGCAATTAAAAAAGGATAGACTATTTAGTATCTATTGTATTGAATAGTCTATTTTTTTATATTATTTTATGTAAAAATTAAAATTGTTGAAGTGTTTTTTACTTGTAAATCGTTATATTATTGTGAGTTCAAAAAAGGCGGTGGTGGTTATTCAAAAAAATCAATTTGAAAGATATGTAAAACAGTATGGAGGTTTAGTCATTACCATATGTTTTTCCTTTACAAGAAACTATTTTGACGCCGAAGATATAGCCCAACAGACTTTTTTAACCGCCTATAAAAAATTGAATAGATTTGACGGAAAGAATTTTAAAGCTTGGATTACAAAAATTGCAGTTAATAAATGCAAAGATCATATTAGAAGCTCTTCCAGAAAAGCGGAGAAACTTACCTGTGAAGATTATATATACATAGAAGATCTAAAGAATTCTCCTGAAGAAAATATGCTGGCAAATTACAGCATCAGAAAAATATATGAGCTGTGTAATAAATTAAATGAACCTTATAAAACTGTGGCGGTAAATTATTTCTGTAGAGATATAAAACTTTCAGATATGGCAAGGAATACAGGAGAAAATTTAAAAACGCTCCAGACGAGACTATATAGATCAAAAAAACTTCTTAAAATTTTATGGGAGGAGGAGTTGATTTGAATAATGATCTGTTTGATAGAAGAGGACATATAAAAAATTCGTCAATAGAGAAATTGAAAAATGGAAATCTGAAGAAAACAGAAATCAATATTTTATCGGAGCACATAGAAAGCTGTGAAGAGTGTGCACAAAAGCTGTCAAATAGCTTTGAGCAAAAGGACTTTTTAAAAGTACCCTGTGGGTTTGAGGAAGAGATAGAATATAAAATAAATAGAAATCACAAGAAAAATAAACAGCTTTTTTTCTATTCGCTGAAAGTATCTGCTGCAGCTTGTATGGCACTTGTACTTGTATTTTCCAGTGCCCTCAATTTTATGGCCGACACCGGCGTGAGGAAATTGGAAATAAAATCGCCCCAGTTTACAGCGGTAAATTCTATGAATGTGAAACTTGAAAATTTTACTAATAATATAATCGATAGGGAGGTATTTAATAATGGTATCCAAAAAAAGTAGTTTTTTAACTATTATATTTTCTTTTCTGCCCGGTGCAGGACATATGTATATGGGTTTTATGAAAATGGGATTGTCAATTATGGCAGTAT
>ENA-UOOI01000238-UOOI01000238.1-fermentation-metagenome-genome-assembly--contig:-NODE-238-length-70887-cov-154.330853_pt1 | contig 70887 bp, 71 predicted proteins | sample MGYA00245779_ERZ724027 | MGnify/ENA primary metagenome ERZ724027 (study PRJEB28704, sample SAMN03018318) | fermentation metagenome | biome: anthropogenic terrestrial biome; feature: soil...
TTGACCTGAAAGTTTTTAAAGTGGCTGAGGCCAAAACCGGTGTCAATTTTCCCCCGATGCATCCCAATGACCGCTGCACGATTGCCCCGAAGATCCCGGGCGTGAAAGTTGACGGCAGCCGTACAGCACGCAATCCGGAAACCGGCCGAAATTATAAAGTACCTGCCGATATGAATTATAAAGAATGGCGCAGGGAGATTTCCCAAAAGTATGGCACGGACAGCCTTGAGACAGCGCAGAAAAAATACTGGAACCGAAAAGCCGATATAGAGCAGATAAAGGGCATGCGGAAAGTCCTTGGTAAAGATGCACCGAACACGCTTGATGCTTTCCAGAATTTGAAGTATAATGAACCTGAGAAATGGGAAAAAGTAAAAGTCCAAACCACATACCTTACTGAAAACCCGCAAAGTAATTTAATATATTATCGCGTGAATGAGAAGTTAAACGAAATGCGTGAGACAAAGCAAATTCGGGCGAAAGGTGTTGCGGTAAGCCCCAATATTCCGCTTGAAATAAAAACAGCTAATGACCACACACTAATGCGGTTCAAGGAACGAAATTTAAGTATGAAAGACGCCCAAGATTTTTATAAAAATGCTCTGGTTGCGTTGAAACAGCGTCAAGGCCAGCAATACCAATTTTATTCTAGTCGTGGATTCGTTGCGGTGAATACCATGGGAGAAATCCAGTCGATTGGCTTGTTGGATATGGCAGGGCAACGGCTTGTAGAAGAGGTGATTAAGATTGTCGGACACGAAGATTAGATGTCCCCTGTTGGACAAAGATATTTCAGAGGGATATTGTTTTGATCTCTGCAATATTGCAACGGATGATATTTTATTCCCCGAAGACAAGGGGAAAATCAAGAACTGGGATGAAGCCCAGCGCGTTTGTGAAAAATGTGGAAGATATAACGATTGATACCACCTGCTGAAAACGCACGGCGGTATTTTTATGCTCAAATTAAGAAAGAAGGATGGATATGCATAAAATTGAAATTACAGCGGCCCACAATCCCTTCTCCAAGTTAGTTGTAGACGGGCAGGACATTTCAAACTTGGTCCTTGATTATTCAGTTTCACAAAAAGCAGGGGAAATTCCAATCGTAACATTGCATTTGGATGGTACTGATATGACTTTAACCGAACATTGCGCATTCCGCTTTCCGAAACCCGTGCGAGAATTTCTTGAAAAGCTTCAAAAAAATTCAGCCGATCCGGCTGGTGCCGAAAGGGCTGACAAAAAGGTTATTTCTGTAGATGAGCTACGGGGCAATCATTGACGTGCGGGCATTGGTGCATTTCAGCATACTTACAGTCAAACTGACCGTCAATGTAGTGCCTTGATGTGTCCTCAATGTTGGTAGTTTCCAATTGCTCTACAGTGACCGAATAGTCCCTTTTGAGCGTTGGGCAGTATCCGGAACGTGTATCATATCGCATGGTATATCACCTCTTTTCTCCAATATTTTACAGCTAAAATACCATAAACACAATAAACCGTTAAATCTCGTCCCGCCATTTGGCAGGGCGTTTTTATTTGCCCCACGCTGCCGGGCTTAAAATGCAGCGCGCCGCCCGGCGGAGTCAACCGCCTTAAAAAAATCTGCGGCGGGAAGGATTCACATGGACTTAAAAGAAGCACTGGGCGACGAGCTCTATACAAAAGTCGCCGAAAAACTCAAAGGCAACGACAAGATAAAGCTTGCCAATCTGGCTGACGGCGGCTATGTTGGCAAAGAAAAATTCGATGCCAGCGAAACAACCGTTAAAGACCTGAAGCAGCAGCTTGCCGACCGTGACAAGGACATTGCCGCGCTGAAGAAATCGACAGGCGACAATGAGGCACTGACAAAACAGCTTTCCGACCTGCAGGAAAAGTATAAAACCGATACGGAAACTCTGCAGAACAAGATGAAGCAGAATGCTTTGAATGCCGCCCTTGACCTCGGTATCACGAAAGCCAAAGGCAAAAATACAAAGGCAATCAAGGCACTGCTGGACACATCCAAAATGACCGTAAAAGATGATGGAACGATTGATGGCTTTGACGCCGCACTGGATGGCCTGAAAAAGTCGGACAGCTATCTGTTTGAGAACGTGGAAACCAAGCCAGAAGGAAACGGATTCCAGACCGGCGCACCAAACCCCGATACGCCGGAAGCGAAAACAGTCGCGGATGCCTTTGCCGCGGCAAGGGGCAATTTTTAATTGAGGTGATTTAAATGCCAATTAACACATTAGCAATGGCAACCCTGTTTCAGCAGCAGTTGGATAAACAAATGCTGGAAGGGGCCACATCCGGATGGATGGAGGCAAACGCCGGACAGGTCAAGTATTCCGGCGGAAGCGAAGTCAAGATTCCTAAAATGACCATGGACGGCCTTGCAAACTATGACCGTGACAAGGGCTATACGCAGGGCGGTGTTACCCTTGCCTATGAAACAAAGACTATGACACAGGACAGAAACCGTAAGTTCCAACTTGACCGAATCGATGTAGACGAATCCAATTTTATTGCGACCGCCGCAAATGTAACCACCGAATTCCAGCGACTGAACGTGATTCCGGAAGTGGACGCTTACCGTTATAGCAAGCTGGCAGCACTGGCCGCAGGTGCGTCCCACAAGATGGAATACACCCCTGCAGCCACGGATATCCTTGCAAAGCTGCTTGCAGATATTTCTACTGTACAGGATGCAGTAGGTGAGTCTGAACCGCTTGTCATTATGATGAGTATTCCAACCGCAACCGTGCTTGCGCAGTCAGACAAAATCGAAAAAATTCTGGATACCACGCAGTTTACGCAGGGCAGTATCCAGACAAAAGTGCGCTCCATTGACGGCACGCCGATTCTGCGTATTCCGTCCGCGCGCATGAAGACTGCGTATGTCTTTAACGACGGGACGACTGCCGGACAGGCTGCAGGCGGTTTTGCTCCGGCAAGCGGCGCAGTTGATGTGAACTGGATTATTTCACCACGCCGTGCGCCAATCGCAATTTCCAAAACGGATACCATGAAAATTTTTGACCCAAGCACCAACCAGAACGCGGATGCGTGGCTGATTGAATACCGTAAATTCCATGATTTGTGGGTTGCGGATAATCAGCTGGCTGCCGTGTGGGTCAACCAGAAACCTGCGTCATAAGGGAGGAATGAATCATGATTGAGCTGAAAAAGCTGAATGTTCACCGTATTGTGGCAACGCAGGAAGAGGCCGACAAACTGATTGCCAACGGTTTTAAGGTTGTATCGGAACAGCCGCCGGAAAAGCCTGCGAAAGCGAAGGGATAACATGACACTGCTGGAACAGGTGAAGCTGCTGTTAGGGATTACGGGTACTGAAAAGGATGCTCTGTTGAGCGTGCTGTGTGATACTGTGACGGCACAGGTGAAAACCTACTGCCGACTTTCCGATGTGTCAAGTGCAGGCCTGCAGGGCCTTATGGCCGATATGGTGGTGAGCCGGTATCGGGCGCGCGGGTATGGACAGGAAGCAGAGCCGAAAGTGGTTTCTTCTATTTCTGAGGGTGACACGTCCCTATCCTACAAGACCACGCAAAGCGCTGCAAGCGGCGAATTGACGGAGGACGATCGGCAGGCACTTTCACCATACAGAAAGCTGTGGCCGTAATGAATTTATCTGTTTTTGCGTCAGAACTGGCCGTCATGCACGATAAGACTGCATGGTTGTTCAAGAAAGGAAAAGTCCCAAGTGATTATATCGGCGACACCTACCACTGGACACCTGCAGGAACTGTTCCGTGCAGTGTGCAGCCGGTCAGTGATAAGACAACTGAAGAAGTTTATGGCCCACGTGTAGAACACATGGTACAGCTACACGCTGCGCCGGATGCTCCGATTGCCGACGGAATGGGCGCTGCCCTTTCTGCGGATGCGACGGAGCCGGAATATAAGGTCATATCCGTAAAGCATCGGCAGACGCATACTTACGTATTGTTGGAGGTAATTGGCAATGGAAGTCAAAGTGGAGGGACTTGACCGGCTATTTAAAAAGCTGGATAAGCTCGGCGGTAGTATTGAGCAAAGCACGCAAAAGGCCTTGCTGAAAGGCGGCACGGTGTTTGAATCAGCAGCAAAAGAGAATTGCCCAGTAGATACCGGAGAATTGCGTGAGAGCATCCACACCGAAGCAAAGGACGCACAGACCGTAACGGTCGGAACCAACTGCGGCCACGCTGTTTTTGTGGAATACGGAACCGGTCCGAAAGGCGACCCCTCCGTTCCACACACAACGAAAAAGTCATGGCGGTATCAGGACGCAGAGGGCAGCTGGCACACCTCTCACGGCCAGCCGCCGCAGCCCTTCATGCGCACAGCATTTGCCGAAAACAAGGACAAAGCTGTGGACGCCGTGAAGGAGTCCATTAAAGAGGACGTGAACCATTTGAAATGATGGATATGAACAAAGAAGTGGCAGCTGTGCTGAAAGATATTTGCACAGTGCAGCTGGCCTTTCCAGAGGTGAATTCGGAGTTCCCTTATGTTTCACTCTCTGAGATTGGCAATACCGCTGCCGCCATCCTCAACAGTAAAGAGCGCTACTCACGCTATGAGTGCCAGCTTGATGTATGGGACACGGCAGAGAATGGCAGCACCCCGGAACGCTGTGTAAAGCTGGCAGGAACAGTCAGTGATACGATGATTTCGGCTGGATTTACCCGTGTGGCTGGGAAATTGATGAAGGACCCCAGCGGGTTACATCGGTACATGATGGGCTTTACCGGCTGGGTAGACAACAAAACAAAAACAATTTACCGAGGAGGTTTTTAACAATGGCAGAAACTGCAGTATTGGGTACCTACCTGTCTATGTCGGACACAGCAGATGGGACCTATAAGAAACTTTACGGCATGAATAAGGTGCCGGATATGTCGTCTGAAGCCGACAAAATAGACGTTACAAATTTGCAGGACAAGAATAAACGCAATATTCCGGGCATCATGGACTTGGGCGAACCGGAATTTGATTTCTTCAATGACGACACAGCGACAGAACCAACAACTGGTGATATGCTGATGAACTCTTACAAGGCTCTGCGTGCTGCTGAACTGGCACGGCAGGTCAAGTGGTTCAAATTGATTTATCCTGACCACACGGGATTTGAATTTTCCGCTTATGTCAGCACTACCCGCACAGGCGGCGGCACCGGTGATGCCCTGCAATTCAAAGCCAAAATGATGATTAACAGCAATATCACGGATATTGCTGAATCAGCTGAAACGGGCTCTTAAATCCGTTTCACGTTCATTAAACCATAACTTTTTAACTTAAAAGGAGCTTATTTATCATGACAAAACCTTATATTATCTGGAACGTAAATGGAAAAGACTACCGCCTGCGCATGACGACTTTTAACACCATGCAGATAGAAAAACAACTCGGCATGGGCATGACGGACGCCCTTAATCATTTAATGGATTCCCGCGTAATTGTTGGAATTCTTTGGGACGCCATGCAGAAGTACAATCATGGTATGAATCTGCGTGAAGTCTGTGACCTATACGATGATTACCTTGCGGGTGGCGGCAATGTAGAAAAAATTTCGAATATTCTCATGCAGTTACTGGCACAGATTGGTATTGGCGATACTGAAGATACAGAGGACGACGCAAAAAACGTGGAAAGTCCGGCGGCAGAAAACGATATGACAATCTAACGGATTACATATCCGACCTGCAGCAGAATGCGCTTTCCATAGGCATTCCAATTGAACAGTTTTGGCGTATGACGTGTGCGGAAGTGTCAGAAGAAATTAATGCCTATAATCGTCGTAAAAAGCAGGACCGTCAGGAGCAGGCACAGTTTAGGGCACAGATGGACTACCGGCTTGCGTCAATGATTTCCATTGGTTACAACAACCCGAAAAAATTCCCGAAAAATCTCAATGACGCTTATCCGGATTTATTCCCGAATGAGGGATGGAAGCAGAGCAAATCGAACTTTGCGCGCTATGCTGAAGAATTTAATTATCAGAGGGAGGTGAAAGGACGTGACGGTTGAGGAACTGCAGATTGTTATATCCGCAAAGACGCAGGGCGTCCGTGACAAGATTGACAAGCTGAAAAAGAGCATCTCGGATATTCAGCCAAAGAAAATGCCGCAGCTAAACGTTTCCACCAATAAGGCACAGGGAAACCTCAAAAAGCTGCAGTCTGAAGTTGAGCGGACACAGACAAAGATTCAAGAATTAAGCGGCCGGTTTGCAAATATTCAGCAGGCGCGGGACGATTATCTCTATGGTAAATATTCTGGAGTATTCCCCAAGGGAGTATCTCAAGATGACATTGCATCAACCTTTGAAAGAGATCCGGGATTTCAAAAATATAAAGAACAGCTTGACTCCTTAAATGCACAGATGGCCCCACTGAATGAACGCCTTGCTGAGACAAAAGCGCAAATGGCAGAGGTGGGAAGCGCTGCATCCTCGGCGGCACCCGAAACGGAAAGGCTGGGGAGAAGCGCCAGAACAGCTGGCTCTCACTTGCAAAGCGCCGGGCGCAGCAGTGGATATTTTGGTCGCATGGTCAAGTCCATGATGCTAAGTATGGTTTTGTATCAGGGCGTTTCATTTGTGGCTAAGTCTATTGCAGAGGGATTCCAGAATATGGCGCTGGCAAGCGGACAGGCCAATGCAACGATGTCTGCCTTGGCAGCCAACGGACTTTATCTGAAAAACAGTTTTGCATCGGCTGTATATCCAATCGTGCAGGCACTTACACCTGCCTTTACAGTCTTGAGTAATGCGATTGCGGGCGTACTACAGAAAATAGGCATGTTCTTTGCCGCTCTGAATGGGAAAAAGTATATTACTGTGGCGAAAAGAGCACAGGTGGATTATGCGAAAACCATCAGTCAGTCCGGTAATAATGCGCTGCAGGTACAGCAAAAGCAGGCCGCCGCTGCGGAAGCGGCGGCTGCGAAATCCGCAAGGGTGCAAGAGTTGGCGGCAGAAAAAACCACGAGGGCACAAGAATCGGCTGCAGCCAAGCAATCTGCTGCAGAGAAGCGTGTGCAAAAGCAAGTAGCAGAACATCAGGCCAAGGTTGATAAACTGAAAAAGTCCCTTATGAGTTTTGATGAATTGAATGTATTAAATAAGCAGGAAGATACATGGCAGGAACCGACCGTGCCCGACTACACATCTAAAATTCCCAATTATGCAGCTTCTGTACAACCTGTGCAGGCAGCTGCGCCTCCCGTATGGAATGGAATGCCGTCACCAATGGATACGTTTCAGCAAAAAGCTATTCCCTCGAAGATATCTGATTTGGCAAACAAAATTAAACAAATTTTAAATGATTTAAAAATGTTTTTAATTCCCGGAATGCTTTTAGTAATCGGCACGATTCTTTGCCTTACGGGCCACCCAGCTATCGGGATTGGAATGATTATAGCCGGAGTGGCAGGAATGGCATATGAAGTGGCTGTGCACTGGGGCACGATGTCCGCAAAAGTAAAGATGGAGCTTGCTGCCATGCTGGGGTTCATTGGGCTTGGAATGCTCGCAGCCGGCCTTATTATGATGCTTGCGTGTCCTGCAAAGCTTGGACTTGGTCTCTTTTTATTTATTACCGGAGCCGCTATCACAGCTGCCGCCTATGTAATTGCTTGGAAAGCATCTTCCGACAAGGTAAAGATGGAGCTTAACACAATTATGGCATTCGCTGTGGCCGCACTTTTGGCTCTTGGAATTATTATCACTTTAGCTTGTCCAGCAAAGATGGGAATAGGGATTGCCATGATAGCCGCGGGAGCAATTGGATTGGTAGCTCTGGTAGCATTAAACTCCAAATATGCAAGCAGTCAGGTCAAATCTCAGCTCACGACGATTATGGCGATATGCGGTGCGGCCATGCTTGCCTTAGGTATCATTCTTACTTTAGCCTGTCCGGGTGCGCGTGCATTAGGAATCGGCCTGATTGTAGCCGGTGCAGCCTCTCTTGCGGGAGCAGTTGTGGTAAACTGGGGCAGCCTAAAAGGCAAAATTAAAGAAGTTTTAGCCGACATTATGTCTATTATAGGTGTTGCAAGTGCTGCAATTGGTTTGATTTTGTGTCTTACAGGTGTAGGTATACCTCTCGGCATTGGACTGATTTTGGCAGGCATGGCTTTGACACATAAGGCTGCATCCATTAGTAAAACACCTATTACGGACTGGGCGAAAGGTGCGGTCAATGGTATCATCGGAATTTTTGAATCTGGCGTCAACTTTATTATATCCATGCTGAACCATCTGCATTGGGATATTCCTGATTGGGTGCCGCTGGTGGGCGGAAAATCATTTGGCTTTGCTATTCAGCCGGTTCACATTCCACGCCTTGCAAACGGCGGTTTGGCAACCAGATCAACCATTGCAAACATTGGTGAGGGCGAGTATCAGGAAGCTGTGCTGCCGCTAAATGACAATGTCTATCGCAAAATTGCGCAGGGTATTGTGAAAAATGCAAGAACGCAAACCAGCACACAAATTACAGAAAATGTAATGGAAGTTAAAAGCAGAATTGACGAAAATTCCATTAAAGCAACAGAAACTGCGCTGAAAGGAATCACCAATATGGTGAAAGCCGCGTCAGATGCGCGGCAAAGAGTCAATGCCAATGAACAGAATGAACAATATGAAAAGCTGTCGAGCTATTTTAAATCCGTTTACAAATTAAGCTTTGAAAATCACAATAAACTTCAGCGCGAAAGGCATGAAGCCGAGAACGCACTGGTGGAATCTTCCCGATCTTTTCAGAACCGGCTTTTATCTATTTGGGAGACTTTAGGCGTCGAAACAAGGAATACGTTCCGCTCAATGTTTGCAGATGTAAAACAGGGATTTTCGAGCTTCTCAGCATCTATAGGCAGTTATGTACGCACGATTGCCAATAATGTATCCAGTAAGATTGGCGGCGCCATCAACGGCGTTGTAACAGGAATCAATGCGGTATTGTCTGCGGTTGGCAGCAGCAAAAGTGTACCGCGGGTTGCCATTGCACATTATGCTTATGGCACCGGTTTCCACCCCGGCGGTCCGGCACTTGTGAACGACCAGCAGGGCAGCACCTACCGTGAGGCAGTGCAGTACCCGGATGGGAGAACCTTTATCCCGCAGGGCAGAAATGTTTACATCCCGAACCTGCCGCGCGGTTCGTCGGTTATGCCGGCAGAGATGACAGCAAAAACTTTCCACTATGCAGGCGGTGTCGGACAGTTCTTTGGCACCTCTGCAGAAGATATGCAGAAACAGCTGATTGATTACATCCTTGCAGTGAAAGACCCACAGAAGATATTGCAGACTGCCATTGATACATCTACCACAAAACAGCCAATCAATGAACCGTGGATGTCCATGGAAACAGGTGTTGTGAAATACCTTACCCATATGTCCGCGGATGCACTAAAAGGACTGATTCAAAAATTCATTGAACAGAGCAACGGCACCGTGGAAGCGCTGCTTCGCGTGGCATCTTCACAGGTTGGAAATACAAACCCTGCCGCATATTGGAAAGAGTTTGGCTCTGTTGGAGACCAGTACTGCGCTGAATTTGCAAGCTGGGCTATGAAGCATGCTGGCATTAAAGAGGGCTTTGGCTCTTATGTGCCGAGCATGATGAACTGGTATAAAGAGCGCGGCCGTTGGACTGATATTCCCAGTCCCGGAGACCTTGTATTTTACGACTGGAATGGGGATAGAACTCCAGACCACATCGGTATCGTGGAGAGCATTGCTAAAATGTTTATCAATACCATTGAGGGTAACACAACCGGTCCCGGCGGGGGAACCGGTGTATACAGGAAGCAGCGGGCGCTGGGGAGTGAAATCCTTGGTTACGCGGTTCCCATGTTTACCGGCGGCGGGGCCGGATATGGTGCAAACTTTACCGGCTCCGGCGTGGAGCGCTGGCGGTCACTGGCAGCAAAAGCACTGCACATGACCGGACACTATTCCTCACACAACGTGGATTTGCTGCTTGCCCAAATGAATACAGAATCCAGCGGCAGGGTAAACCCGCCTGACCTGCACGACGTGAACTATTTTGCGGGGCACCCGTCAAAAGGTCTGATGCAGCTGATTCCCGAAACGTTTGCAGCTTACGCAATGCCCGGTTACAACACGAACATTCTTGACCCGCTGAGCAATATCCTTGCGGCCATCCGCTACACATGGAACCGCTACGGCGGCGCTGACGGCGTATGGGGCGAGGGGCACGGCTATGAAAACGGTACTGGCCGCATCAAGTGGGGCGGCTGGAAGGCAAAAGGCGGTGTGTTTACTGCTCCGACAGTTGCCGGAATGGGGGATGACGGGGATGAAGCCGCCCTGCCGCTGAATGAGGAAACGTATTCACGGATTGCAGACGGAATAGAACGGAATCAAGACAGCTCCGGCCGAGGCATTTCTCTGGTGCTGAACAGAATGGACAAGTTGGAGGAAGCAATTCGGCACATGAGCATCGCCCTGTACACGGACGACCGCACCATTGCTGAATCGGCAAACCGTGGAAATGATGAGATTAACAGGCGCTATCATAAAGCGCTGAATTATTGACCGCCTTGGTGGTGATATTTTGTTACAGATATTACAAGTGAATGACTCGGTGCTGAAGACCCCCTGTAACGTCAATTGGAGTTTGGAGGATATATCCAGCTCCAATTCCGGGCGCACAATGGACGGAATCATGCACATTGAGCGGGTTGCGCAAAAGGTTAAGCTATCCTGCAGCTGGAATGCCATGCCCTTTTCTGAAGCATCTGTATTGCTCAAAAATGTGAACCAGCCAACCTTTAATCTGACCTATTTTGATGTGATGCAGAATGCCCTGCGGACAGCACGGTTTTATGTAGGACCGCGAAGTACGTCGTATTTATGGGTATGGGACAGCGGGGGATATGTTAAAAATGTGTCCTTTGATTTTATTGAAGTGTAGATGATTGTATGATCAAGACAAGCGACGCTTATCAAACCATGATCAATTCGGATGGCCGGAGGCAATATGTGAATGCGACGGTAACGCTGTCAAACAGTTACGTATATTCTTTAACGAATGCAGACATTATGCTGGAAGGAACGTCGATAACGGATAATACAAGCGAAAGCGGAAAATTTACCGTTGGAACTTTTGCGGCGAAATGCCTGAAGCTGAAACTGTACAATTTTGACGGAAGGTTTTCAGAGAAAGAGTTCGCACAATCGACAATACGCATCAAAACAGGGCTGCAGATTGGCAGCAGCATAGAATGGCTCTACAAGGGTACATATTTTACCAGCAGTCATTCGGAAAGCGGCGGAATTATTACTTTAACCGCCTATGATGCCGCCGTGAATTTTGATAAGAAATACGACAGCAAACTTTCCTATCCGGCGTCACTGCATGACATTTTGCAGGATGCCTGTACATGTTGTTACGTGGTGCTTGGTACAGAATCGTTCCCAAATTCAGGATATGTTGTTGCCAAAAGACCTACCGACACGTCCATTACGTATGCTGATATTGTGAAGTATGTGGCTGAACTTGCAGGGTGCTGGGCACGGATAAGCGTGTCGGGTAAACTGATTCTCAGCTGGTATGACGCTGATACTTTTGCTTTGCCCGAATCCGGCAATACAATAGACGGAGGAGCCTTTTCTGACTATCAGCAGGCGTCCCTACTTGACGGAGGTACTTTTTATCCCATGGGTGCTCATGTGCTGGACGGCGGTAATCTGCTTGATTCAGACTATGCAAATGAAACGGACGGCGGAAACTTTTCAGATTATTCTCAAACTGCATTGCTCCCCGGCGGTGATTTCTATGACTATGGAAAGATGGAGGAAGATATTTTATCCGGCGGGATTTTCAGGACAGACGTGCCGAAGCCTGTTTCAATTCATTCCCTGTCATCCTGCACGGTCTATACGGACGACCTCAGAGTTACAGGTGCCAAATTAATTACCGACAATGGTACAGTTGAACGCGGCGGCGGCAGCTTTATCGTGACTTTTCAAAAGAATCCGCTTGCACAGGGAAATCCTGAAGGCTTGATAGACGGACTTGCTTTGCACTTAATTGATTTTACGTTCCGGCCTATGAAAGTTTCAGGTTGGGATAATCCGTCCATTGAAGCAGGCGACACGGCGGTACTGACAGATTACAAAGGAAATACGTATCACACAATTGTGAGCGGAATTAGCTATACCATAGGCAAATACGAAGAATATTCAGCAGATGCTGAATCACGGGAAGATAATGGAGCTACTGCTTATAGTGACAGTGATAAAAGCATTTCCAAATTCAATGCCAATACAGATGAGGCCTTGGCAAAAGCAAATGGACGCATTGACCACTCCATCCATAAAACAATACCGATGTATTACCAATCGACGAGTCCGGAAATTCTGTCTGAAGGATTTTGGCAGGATACCTGTCCAGACTGGAAAGAAGGTACATACATCTGGACCAAGAATATCACCTATTACAATGACGGCACTACTACGGAAACCGATGCAGCCTGCATCAACGGAAATACCGGGGAAAAGGGTGAAGATGCTGTCACGGTTACGATTACATCCAGCAATGGCTTCATCTTTAAAGGCTCCTCTATCAGTACCATTCTGACCGCACATGTTTTTAAAGGCGGGCAGGAACTAACTGCTGATGAAATCGCAAAACTGGGTATCTTGAAATGGTATCAAGATGGAAGCGATACTGCCATTGCATCTGGAAAGACGCTTGCCATATCGGCAGGCGACGTACTCATAAAGGCAACCTATCTTGTACAACTGGAGGATGATACATGACGGTAAAAGGAAATGCACAAATCACATTAACAGACGTGACAGATATTAAAGCAACGACAACTTATTATAAACTGCAGGACAGTTCTCTTGCTCCGCCTGCAGCGCCAACTTTGAATCCGCCTGATGGATGGAGCACAACAGAACCAACGTATGAGGGCGGAAACACAGACCGTCTGTATTTGGTTACGCAAACCCTATGGAGCAATGATACGTTCGATTATTCAGATGTATCATTGTCCAGCAGCTATGAAGCAGCAAAGGCCGCGTATACAAAAGCACAGGGTGCACAGAATACAGCCGATTCTGCAAATGACACTGCCAATCATGCACAAGATAAGGCAGCAGCGGCACAGCAAACAGCCGATGGGAAAAATACGGTCTATTATTCTGCTGCTGCGCCGGAAGGAAACCTGATTACAAACGATCTTTGGATTGATACGGCTCATGGCAATACGCTGTATGTTTATCAGAATGGCAGTTGGACCGTAACAAAATTGGGGCATGAAGCTATTCAGAGTATCGATGCAGGGACCATTACCGTTGGAAAAATTACCAGCAATCAGATTGACGCATCCAATCTTAAAGTGCAGCAGATATACAATCGAGATTCCAATTGCCGTGCGCAAATTGGCACGGCTACTTATACCGATTCCAATCACCAAACTAAAACAGGAAGCGGCATTCAATTGTATGCTAATGACCAATATGTAGGGGCACTTGTTGCCGAAATCCTAGCTTCCGGGGCTATGTTTAATCTTACTTTTGTGTCGCAAAGCGGAAAATCATGCGTTCAACTGGCATCCTTATACGATGGCTCTGGGAATTTTGTGAATGATACTATATCCATTTCCGCAGAGGACCAATCTCGTAATCTTCAATCCATCCATGTGGGTAAGGATTTAAACGATGCGGGTATCGTCATTACCGCGGGGGATCAGCGCTATAGTAATCTTCAATCCGTTCGTGTTGCTGGCCCGGGTTCCAATAATCCTGGCATATATATTACATCGTCCAATAATAACATACAGTGCATTGACGGACAGACAGATGATGGGGATTCATCGCAGCATTGGCACAAATTTTCCAATGGTATTCTTCACCAATGGGGAAGAGTCAATAGTACGTGCAGTGCCACATCTGCGTATGGAAGTGTATACCTTAAACCCAATTGTGGTATATGGCTGCCTTTGAAATTTGAGTGCTCAAAGTCAAAGCCTACGATTATGCTGAATCTTGTGTCCCCCGGAATTTTAACCGCTGTCAATGCACAGGAAGCAAATGACGGTGAATCTGTTGGTTTTACAATTTCGTCCCCAACTCGGGTATCTAATCTCAGCTACGCAGCTTACTATGATACATGGGGTTACTGGAAATAATTAATTTAAGGAGTGAGGAATATGGCAGTTACGCAGCAAAGAATTTTAATACGCCGGGGGAACCGGAGTGATCTGGTGGTTTCAAATCTGCAGCCTGGTGAACCCGCCTTATGTCTGGACACAAATCAGTTTGGAATTAAAGGTTCCAGCGGCAATATGCTGTGGGCGCAGGCATTAGTGGATAAAGATGATGGCACAGGCTCAACGCATTATGAAAAGTATGCAGACGGGCGCATCCATGAGTGGGGCAGCTATCAGATGAATATTGCCTTTACCATCAAATATGGGGATACCATATGGTTCCATTCAGATACGAACGATACAGTTGTTACCTTGCCGATACCAATTGATATATCAAAGTCATACAGCCCTTCTGTGTTTTTTAATTCAAGCGGAGTTCTGTGGTGTGCCAATGCAGCTGTTGAAAACACGACGTCAAATGGCAATACGGTGTCAAAATTACATTATCGAGCTGCATCCGGCGCACAAACAACGATTTCAGTATATATTTATTGGAGTATCTGGGGCTTCTGGAAATGAGATAAGGAGGTTAATACATAATGAGTTATAAAGTATATTTAGATCCGGGGCACGGTGGAATTGATCCCGGAGCGGAGGGCTGTGGGAAAAAAGAATCAGCATGCGCGTTGGCAGTTGCACGAAAAGTAATGGCGCTTTTGCCAGGCAGGTACTTTGAAGCTCGTATGAGCCGAAATAGCCAAAACATACCGGATAACAACCACCCAAATTCAGACTTAAATAGACGCGCAAGAGAAGCAAATAACTGGGGCGCAACTATTTTTGTATCGATCCACCTAAACGCAGGCGGCGGTACGGGTGCAGAAACATACTGTGCCGTTTGCGGAGGCCAGTCACGTGTATTGGCAAGGGATATTCAGTCTCAGGTACAGGCAGCTACCGGAATTAAAGCGCATGGAGATCCGGTTAAAACGGATAATATCCGTGGTGCAGCAGGTGATTACCTGTGTGTCATCCGCGAAACGGCTATGCCGGCTGTGCTGCATGAATGCTGTTTTATTGACTCCGCAGCGGATATGGCACGGTTCAATCCAGATAGATGGGCATTAGGAATTGCAAATGGGATTTGCAAATACTTTGGCGTACCATTGCTGAGCAGCAGAGGAGCTAGTGCAACATATCCGGAAAAAATATGCGATACAACGAAGGATATGGATATGAGCCGCTTATCGGTGTATCAAGTACGTACATTCCATGGCGCACAGTTGTCCAGTGGAAACAGTCAGATTGCCTTAGTCATTCCGCGTACATCGGACTTATGGTTTGTGGTTGCAGTCGGCAACAGCGGGCAATCTGCGGGAATCTATACAACTTTACCGGGAAAGAAAGCCGTAAAGACTTTCACAGTGAAAATCAAATGATTTTTAACACGATTATTGGGATACTCGCGGGTGCGGCTACAACTGGATTGGTGACGATTTGCCGTACGCTGCACCAGCACGACAAGCGGGGTAAGAATGAGTTTGCAAATATCAAAGCTGGTCTGCTGGGCATCCTGCACGACCGTATCTATCAAGCAGCAGAGTATTATGCAAAGGTCGGATGGTGCAGCTATGGGGACAAGAAAAACATAGAATATCTGTACAAGCCCTATGCCGCATTGGGTGGAAATGGTACAGGAAAAGCAGCCTATGAAACAATACAAGCCCTGCCGACAGGGCCTGAAAAATAATGGAGGTTTATATCATGAATGAAATTATGGGAACAATAGACAGTGCCGCTGTGGCAGTACTGATAGCGATTATCGGCTATGTAGGCAACAAATTGGTACAGTTTATTGGGCAGAAGAAATCTGCTCTGGCATCCAAAATGGGAGTTGCTGAATATAATCATAAGCTGTCGATAGCAAAGCAATGCTGGAAAGCAGTAGATGAGATTTTTCGCATTACGCCAGAACTGACGAAAACGCAGGCTACAGCAACAGCACATTTTGCAGCTCTGATGAAAGAGCGCATTCCCGGACTGACGGATGATGAAATTAAGCAGCTGCAGGCGGTTGTAGCGGGAGAAATCAATGCGGGCCGAACGGCAGTCGAAGCAGCGGCGCCGGAAGTATCGGTGTCGGCCGTGAGCCTGCCGGCGGATACCGCTGACACTGACGCTAAAAGTATAGACATAACGGCACAAGCTAGCCAAACGGCCACTGCACCAGCAACGAAGACCGCATAATCCCAAACGTTTGAGAATTTGAATACATAAAGCAACGCCCCTGATTTCACCGTGATGGTGGGATCAGGGGCGTTTTTGCATTGTAACAAGAATTGTGCTAGAATTATTTACCAGCAAGCGCTTGCAATTAAACTTTATGGAGGCTCTATTATGAGCGAAGTAGAAAAATTGCAAGAAATGTTAAACTGTATCAATGAAAACCTGATTGTTTTGGCACGTGACCAGCAGAAAATTTATATACTGCTGGAACAGATAAGCAAGGAAATTAAGAAAGAATAGCATAGTGCCCTCAGTGGACGGCCTGAAATGGCTGCCTGCTGAGGGTATTTTTTGCGTTATAAACAACAAATAAACAACAAATGACATTTTGCAATAAAAACAACCCGCACAGTCAAACCATCAAAAATGGCTTAACCGTGCGGGTTTTGTGTGGTGCGCCTGGGAGGATTCGAACCTCTGACCTTTGGAGTCGGAGTCCAACGCTCTATCCAGCTGAGCTACAAGCGCAGATGAATGCTTTTGGTGGCACCAAAAGCACATTTATTATAACACATTCTCTGTCGTGTGACAAGTTTTTTAAACAATTCTATTGCTGCTATATATTTTGCAGGACATCATGACTTGTTGAACAGACGAAATGTTACCTAACTAACTTCTTGTCAACACTTAATCCGTTTTGCTCATCAATCGTCAGTTTCATTTTCCTGATTTTGCTTTTCCTTAGGAAGGTTCAGTTTGGACGCAGAGGATTCATTTAGCTTTGAAATACACATTGTACAAGCAGCATCGCCTGTGATGTTGACTGTTGTTCTGCCCATGTCAAGGATTCTGTCAATGCCAGCGACCAAAGCGACTCCTTCCAATGGCAAACCGACACTTTGCAGCACCATAGTCAGCATGATTGGCCCGGAGCCAGGTACGCCTGCAGTTCCAATTGATGCGAGCGTAGCTGTTAGGATAATGACGATCTGTTGTGATAAAGTCAAATGAATGCCAAAAATTTCTGCAATGAAAATCGAACATACACCTTGGTAAATTGCAGTTCCGTCCATATTAATTGTAGCGCCAAGCGGCAGCACAAAGCTGGAAATTTCCTCTTTTGCGCCCATCTTTTGCGTACATTCCATATTCAGCGGGATTGTGGCAACGCTGCTCGAAGAGGAAAATGCCATTAAAATTGCAGGAAGCATTGATTTGAAAAAAGTCCGAGGGGAAATGTGCGCAATTCCTTTTACCATTGTCGAATAGACAACTGCGGCATGTAAAACGTAGACCAGATAAACAACGAGGATTAATTTGAGCAGAGGAAGGAGAACACTCGGTCCGTTTTCTGCAACAACCGGAACCAGAAGGCAAAATACCCCGACTGGTGATATCTTGATGATAATTCCCATGACTTTAATGAATACATCTGCTGCGCTATTCACAAACTGCGCGAACGGTTTTCCTTTTTCCCCGGCCATAATAATACCGAATCCAACAAGCAGGGCGATGACAATAATCTGCAGCATGGATGCATTGGCGAGAGGAGCTATAGCATTGGATGGAAAAATATTCACAAGCGTATCCATAAAGTTTGGTACTTTACTGGCTTTGATATGTAAAGATTTTGAAGAAACCAACTGATACCCTGCCCCAACTTGCAGCAGATTGGCAAATAAAATTCCAAGTGTGACTGCGATCAAAGTTGTAACCATGTAGTACGAAATGGTTTGCAGCCCGACTTTCCCGACTTTCCCAATATCATCCATCGAAATTACGCCGGCAATTATGGAAAATAATACAACTGGAATAACCACAAACTTAATTAAATTTAAAAAGATTGTTCCAAACGGCTTGATATAAGAAGTTGCAATTTCCGGATGACCCTGTAACAAAATTCCCACAAGGATTCCTAAAAGCATTCCAATAAAAATGTATATTGTCAGCGAAAGTTTTTTCTTTTCCTTTTTCAATTTCTATAAAACCCCTCTCTGGTTTCTGAATTTTCTTGGAAACAGTAAAAACGGGATTCCAGATGTTCCTTTAACAGGGAAGCATCCAAACCCCACTATCCGTTCTGCTGCTGCTTTTATTTGGTGCACCTAGGAGGATTCAAGCCTCTGGCGGCCTTTGGAGCCGGAGCCCAACACTCTATCCAACTAAGCTGCAAACGCGCAGAATTATTTTCACTATCACACAAATATTTTCATTATAGCATGTTCTATTTAATATAACAAGCCTTCAAATCAAATCCATGGTGCTGCATCCAAGCACAGCAGCAATCTTTCCAAGAATTGCACTTCCCGGCTCCACTTCATGATTTTCCAAACGGTAGATGTCATACTGCGTTAGGCCGACTTTGTCCGCCAGTTGCTGCCGAGTGAGTCCAGCGGCTTTGCGACGCTGCTGCATTTTTTTCTCCTGCTCCAGTACATAGGCCATTTCATGTTCGCGGTCTACTAAAAGTGGAGCTCCATTATGAATAACCAACTCGCATTTTCTTCCGCAGCAGAACAAGTTGTTTCCCTTCAGCTCATAATCTTTTGGAAGGACATAGTCACGGCCTCCGTCATCACGGCCGTCCGGCTCTGGCTGTAATGAACAAATGGACTCTTGACTGCCACCATGTTTATCGTATATATAAATTTTGACTGTCATGCTGCTGCCCTCCTGAATTTTCCATAAATAGTAAATAAATTCGGCCTTCTATCCTTTGTATATTATAATATAAAGAAATTCTTAAAAAAGCAAAGGTTATATAAAGAAATTTTTAGAAAACAAGGGCAGTAGGGGATTTGGGTTTACTTGACATCTGATATTAAGTTGTGTAAAATTATTATAATTTAAAACGATGAAGCTTTAAATAAACAAATTTATTTTCAGGTGAAATCTGAACTGGGGGGAATATTATAATGAGGAAAATAGGGAAAGTTGCAGCCGCAGCCCTATCTGTGGCAATTATTTCCAGCATGGCTGGATGCGGGGCAGGCAGTGGATCTTCCACCGGCTCTGCCGCAAACGGTACTTCCGCAAAAAAATATACGATTGGTGTGGCACAGTACATGACACACCCGGCTATGGATGCTTCTCTGAAAGGTTTCAAAAAGGGAATGGAGAAAGCAGGCTTTCAGGCAGGGAAAAATGTGACCTATGATGTTCAAAATGCACAGGGTGACCAATCCAACTGTGTGACAGTTGCCAATGCCATGGCCAGCAAAAAGCCGGATCTGATTCTTGCAATCGCGACACCCATTGCACAGGCCGTTGCCAAAATGGTTACGGATACGCCGGTCGTCGTTACGGCAGTTACTGATCCGGCAGATGCCAAACTGGTAGACAGCAACGAAAAACCAGGCGGAAATATCACGGGTACCAGCGATAAAACGCCGGTGAAAGAGCAGATTCAACAGATTAAGCAGATTTTACCCAATGTTAAAACGGTTGGTATTATGTACTGTTCCAATGAAGCAAATTCCAAACTGCAGGCAGATTGGGCAAAGAAGGCCTGCGAATCCATTGGGTTGAAGCATCAGGAATTCACCGTTTCCGCAGCAAATGAGGTTCAGCAGGTGGCACAGTCCATGATTGGGAAAGTACAGGCAGTCTATATTCCCACAGACAACATGCTTGTCACCAGTATGAAAGTTGTTACCGGCACCACAACGCCGGCCAAACTGCCCATATTTGTCGGAGAAGTCGGAATGGTTCAGAATGGCGGCATCCTTACGGTCGGTATCAATTATGAGAAACTCGGGGAGCAGACCGGCGCTATGGCAGCCAAAATTCTGAAAGGGGAATCCAAACCGGCCACTATGCCAATTGAGTACCAAAATCAATATGATATTTCTTATAACAGCGCTGTGGCAAAACAAATGGGAATTACCCTCCCGGACAGCATAACAAAAAAGGGAACAGATGTCAGCAGCGGTTCTTGAGAACAGCAAAATGGGATCGCCTCACGGTTCATTTACTGCGGGGTGATCCTTTTTAGAATGTGGAAAAGATATATGGTTAAAAGGGGAGCCTTTTATGAATATTGCTAATTTTCTAGTCACCATGCATGGTGCGGTCGCACAGGGCGTGATCTGGAGTATTATGACGCTCGGCGTGTACATTACTTTCCGAATCCTTGATTTTGCGGATTTAACCGTAGATGGCAGTTTTGCAACCGGTGCGGCGGTGTCCGCTATGTTGGTTGGCAATCACAATGCGGACCCATTTCTGTCTCTGCTGGCAGCGTTTGGGGCTGGCATGGTTTGCGGCTTTGCCACCGGATTCCTGACCACCAAAATGAAAATTCCGGGAATCCTGTCAGGAATTTTGACCATGACGGCACTGTATTCCATCAATATCCGTATTATGGGAAACCAAGCGATGATTCCGCTCAATGGGACCAAAACCGTGGATATCGTAATTCGGAAAGCCATTCCCGGTATTTCAGCGAAAAACAGTCAGATTCTGTTGGGCGGTGTGATTGTGGGCATCATTATTGCCTTTTTGTATTGGTTCTTCGGAACAGAATTGGGCAGTTCCATTCGCGCAACTGGAAATAATCCCTATATGGTACGTTCTCTTGGCGTCAATACAGATACAACCACGATGATTGCTCTTGCCATCAGTAACGGTCTGGTGGCTCTTTCGGGTGGCATCTTTGCACAAGTACAGGGTTCCTCCACTGTGGACATCGGCATTGGCACAATCGTGATTGGCCTTGCTTCCGTCATCATTGGCGAAGTGGTCCTTGGCAAGCATGCCGGATTTCTGCCGAGACTGCTTTGCATGGTCTTGGGGTCTATCATTTACCGGGCAATCATTTCGCTGGTTTTGTTCCTTGGTCTGCGTTCTACGGATATGAAATTAATTACGGCAATCATCATTGCAATTGCTCTGTTTTTCCCAACCATGAAGAAAAGCATGCAGCAATGGGGCAGCCGCCGTCAGGCTGCAATTGCTGTTGCGGATAGTCAGGCAGAAAATGCTTTTGACGGGTCTGATGATTCCGATAAAGAATCCGATGGAAAGGAGTGAGGGCAAATGCTGAAATTATCGCATGTCTATAAGACTTTTAACAAAGGGACTGTGAATGAAAAGCAGGCTCTCATCGATATTAATCTGCAGCTTAATCCGGGGGATTTCGTGACGATCATCGGTGGTAATGGAGCGGGGAAAAGTACGCTGCTGAACCTGATAGCCGGCGTGTATCCATGCGATGGCGGAAACATTTTTGTGGACGATACGGATGTAACACGCCTGAAGGAATATAAGCGTGCCCGTTTCCTCGGCCGTGTGTTTCAGGATCCGATGCGCGGAACTGCGGGGGATATGAATATCGAAGAAAATCTTGCCATTGCGTACCGGCGCGGAAAACCGCGAACTCTTCGCTGGGGGATTACTCCCGAAGAGCGGAAACTCTATCACGACAGACTTTCAACATTGGATCTTGGACTGGAGGATCGCATGACCAGCAAAGTCGGTCTGCTTTCCGGCGGCCAGCGTCAGGCGCTGACATTGTTAATGGCCACATTGCAGAAGCCCAAACTTCTGCTGCTAGATGAGCATACGGCGGCATTGGACCCCAAAACTGCAGATACCGTGTTAAAGCATACCAATGAGATTGTAACCGGACAGCATCTAACAGCTTTGATGGTTACTCACAATATGCACCATGCTATTGAGCTTGGCAACCGAATTATCATGATGGATGGCGGGAAAATCCTGTTTGATATTTCAGGGGAAGACAAGAAACACCTCAAGGTTGAAGACCTGCTGAAACGTTTCCAAAACGCAGAGGGAAAAGAACTGGATAACGACCGTATGCTTTTGAACTGACTTTATTCTTGAAATATTATAAGTTTTGCACTGCTTTTTTAACGGTGTCAAAATTTTAACTGCCAATAAGTCCCTGCCGCTTTCCTTTTTGCGGCGGGGCCTTTTGCATATTTACTGAATGGTTTGCTTTTGCCGCAACAGGGCTGAACACAATTTGCATTTCCGGCGGAATTCGTGTAAAATCGACTTATATCTTTATCATCTCTTGCGGAAGGAAGATTTTATGAGCCGCCTGTCCTATATTTGGAAATCCAAGAAATACAGAAAGAAAAGGAATCACTTTCTGATTCTTCTTTCGTCTGTGCTTATTGCAGCAATCCTGCTGACAATTTTGCTCCATTCTTGTACAGCGAAACAAGAAACATGGACTGCCTCGGCTCCAACCAATGAGATGCTGATTAATGACAAGTATGAAGGGAAAAAATTGATTCCCAAATATGATATTAAGAAAAATATCTATCAGGATAGTAAATTTTCTACGAAGTCCGGTATTAAATCCTATGCAGATAAGAATGCCTTTAAAGGAGTGGATGTATCTGCCTGGCAGGGGAATATAAACTGGAAAAAGGTTAAAAAAGCCGGTATCGATTTTGCCATGATCCGCGTTGGCTACCGTGGTCAGGTACAGGGCAGCATTTGTGAAGACACAAAATATGAGCAGAATATGAAAGGTGCTCTTTCTGCCGGTCTGAAAGTCGGTGTCTATTTTTATTCGCAGGCGGTGACGAAATCAGAAACGGAAGAGGAAGCTGCCTATGTACTTAAAAAAATAGCCCCGTATAAAGTGACTTGGCCAATAGCATTCGACTGGGAAGCGAAGAGCGACAATGAAACAGCTTCTTCCGGCAGCCTGCGCACACAGACGGTAACACCTGAGGATGCTTCTGCTTTCGCCAAAGTATTCTGTGAAGATATCAAAGCTGCTGGTTATCAGCCCTGCTTTTATACCAATAAAAATATGGGATATACCGCTTTTGACCTAAAGCTGTTGGAAGAGTACCCAATGTGGTATGCGGAATATAAGAACTTACCAAGTTTTTACTACCATTTCGATCTCTGGCAATATACTTCTAAGGGAAAAATAGACGGCATCAATAACTTGGTGGATTTGAATATTTCTTTTCGGAAATTTGACTGAATCAGTTTTTGATTCAGCATGTAAGGCTGATCCAGCTTCTACATAAATCTGGTCAAGTGGAAATTTTTGAAGGAATCAGGTCAGAATGTCTGCGCATTAGGGAGGACTTTATGCAGGTAAAATATGCAATTTTCGATATGGATGGTACCTTGCTCGATTCTATGTATGTTTGGGATCACGTGGGTCAAACTGTTTTGCAAAAACACGGGATATCTATGCCCAAGGAACTGCGGAAAAGAATGCGCAATATGACAACGGAAGAAGTCGCGCTTTATTTTCAAAAACTTGGGATGACGGAACCTGTTGAAGATATTATAAAGGAAATTAATGAAGTTCCTTATGAAAGATATCTGCATGAAGTGCAGCCCAAACCTGGCGCGGTGGAATTTTTGCATCAGCTGTACAGACAGGGAACGCCGATGTGCATTGTTTCCAGTACCGATACTTCCAGTATTCATGCTGCATTTGACCGGCTGCAATTGACAGATTTGTTTTCTTTTATTCTGTCTGCCAATGACTTCGGCAGCGGAAAAGACAGACCGGAGATTTTCTATGAAGCGGCGCGGAGACTCGGCGGCAGACCTGAGGAAACCGTCGTTTTTGAGGATGCTCTGTATTCAATCCGGACGGCTAAAACTGCTGGTTTTCCGGTGGTTGCTCTGCAAGATGAAGAAGCGCGCGGGGAATCGGAAGAAATCCGAAAACTGGCGGACCTTTATCTACCGGACTTGCGCTCTTTTCCATGGGAGGGAGAATCTCAAATATGAAGAGGAGCTTTTGCTGTGCGATGCTTCTGGCGGCAGGAAAATCCACCCGCATGGGCATGCCCAAACAGGAGATACCGCTGCTTGGAGTACCCGCACTGATTTATACCCTGCGTGCGTTTGAACAGGCAGAAAGTGTGGGACGCACAGTCCTCGTTTGCCCGGCTGGTCAAGAGGAACATTTTCGCCGCCTTGCGGAAAAATGGAATTGTGCAGGGAAACTGGAGGCAGTCGTGGCAGGCGGTGAAACCCGCCAGCAGTCCGCAGCGGCAGGAGCAGCATCGGCGGGGAACTGTCACCTTTTGGCAGTTCATGATGGTGCGCGCGTGCTGATAACGCCCGAAGAAATTAATCTTGCCGTGAAAGATGCCGCAGAAAATGGTGCTTCTGCGCTTGCAGTACCGGTTAAAAATACAATCAAGGTAATCAATTCGGATGGCTTTGTTACAGAAACCCCAGAGCGCAGCAGCCTCTGGGCGGTCCAAACACCGCAGGTCTTTGATGCGCAGCAGTACCGAAATCTGCTCGCTGCGGCGGATGGGGATTTTACCGATGACTGCCAAATTTTTGAACGGGCTGGTGTGCCGGTGCATCTTTGCAGGGGAAGCTATGCGAATCTTAAATTGACAACGCCGGAAGATGTGCCAACAGTTGAAGCAATCCTGCAGAAAAGGAGCAGATGCAAATGAGAATTGGACACGGATATGATGTGCACAGGCTTGTGACAGGGCGGCCATTTATACTTGGCGGAACAGAGATTCCCTATGACAAAGGGCTTCTTGGTCATTCGGATGCGGATGTGCTGGCGCATGCTGTTTCCGATGCGCTTCTGGGAGCTGCTGCACTGGGGGATATTGGCTGCCTTTTTCCAGATGATGATCCGGCGTTCAGCGGCGCGGACAGTCTTGTCCTGCTGCGAGAAGTTTGCCGCAAAGTGCGGGGAAAGGGATATGAAATCGAAAATATAGATTCCACGATTTTGTGCCAGAAGCCAAAACTGCGTCCCTATATTTCCCAGATGCGAAAACGGCTGGCAGGAGCCTGCAGGATTCATGCTGACCAAGTGAGCGTAAAAGCAACCACTGAAGAGGGGCTTGGCTTTACCGGTGCCGAAGAGGGGGTAGCCGCTCATGCAGTATGTTTGCTGAAAGAAAGCTCAAATACATGTAAATGAGAATTCTTTTTGCCCAAAAAGGCAGAAAACAAGGTAATCACATATTCTGTAATAGAGTATCAAATACAGTGAGGTGATGCCTTGTGAGTAAGCAGCTGATTATTGTTAGTTCCATCACTTATGCGATGAAAAGCCGTGAACTTTTATTTTACTATGGAATAAAGGCCTATGTTGAGCGCTTGCCCCGCACACCGGATATGCCGGGCTGTGGGTACGGTGTCTATGTCCCAGATAGAACGGATGAAGCGGAACGTATTCTGCGCAGAGAAGGCATTCATGTGCTTGGGCGCAGGGAGCGGGTGAGCAGCAAATGATTTATCTTGATAATGCTGCAACCACTTATCCAAAACCACCGCAGGTTTCTGCGGCCATGCAGCAGGCAATGCGGAGATTCGGGGCAAATCCGGGCCGTGCCGGGCATAATATGAGCCTTGCCACTGCGCAGGAAGTTTTTCGTGCAAGGGAAGAGGCGGCTGCCCTGTTTGATGCGCCTGGACCGGAAAACGTTTGCTTTGTCATGAACTGTACACAGGCGCTGAATATGGCCATTAAAGGACTGGTGAAACCGGGCGGCCATGTCGTTACTTCCTGCCTTGAGCATAATGCCGTCATGCGCCCGCTGGAAGCATTGCGGGCACAAGGGATCATTACCTATACGGAAGTGAAGATCGTGCCGGGGGATAACGATGCTACCCTTGATGCATTCCGCCAGGCCATGAAGGAAAACACTTGCTTGTGTGTGTGTACCCATGTTTCCAATGTATGGGGGATTCGACTGCCAGTGGAACGTATCACGGCGCTGTGCCATGCCTATAACGTTCCTGTTTGCATTGACTGCGCGCAGTCTGCTGGCGTGCTTCCAATTTCCATGAAGGAATATAATTTCGACTGCATTTGCGCACCCGGGCATAAGGGACTTTATGGCCCTATGGGGACAGGACTGCTGATTGTGCGGGATGGTTCCCGAATCAATACAATTATTGAAGGGGGAACCGGCACGGCTTCAGAAAGTCTGGAACAGCCGGCCGAAATACCGGAACGCTTTGAAAGCGGCACCATCAATGTTCCCGGTATCATCGGCCTGCGTGCAGGCATTTCTTTTGTTCGCCGTCGAACGGTACACAGAATTTATGAACATGAAAGTGCGCTGGTCTGCAGATTGTATGACAGGCTGAAAGCCTCTCAAAAAGTGGAATTGTATATGCCCCGCCCGCAATCTCCATATTTTGCACCTCTTCTTTCCTTTAATCTGCCTGGAAAAGACAGTGAGGATGTGGCAGCTTCTCTGAATAAGCAAGGATTTGCAGTGCGTGCCGGTCTGCACTGCGCGCCGAGAGCACATGCTTTCTGCGGCACACTTGAACATGGAGCAGTCCGTGTGTGTCCCTCTGTCTTTACAACTTCAGAACAGATGAATGCATTTGCACAAGCAGTAATGAGAATTGCTGCAAAATAAAGAATTAGAAGTTTGTCCTTTAATTTTCAGAAAATGATTGCATATCCCTCTTGATATGTTACAATAAAATTAGACTGAAAGGACTGATAAGGAGGGAAGAAATTCTGTGAGCCAGTTTTCATCATTTCTTGAAAGTTTAAAAAATGTTTTTCTAAGCTTCCGATTTTCAGATATCATTGATATTTTATTGGTCACTGCTGTCATTTACGGCGCGATTAAGCTTATGCGGGAAACACGCGCCGGGCAGCTGATGAAGGGCATCCTCATCGTTTTGGGTGTCTGGATTTTTGCGAATGTGGCACAACTTTATATGATGAAAACGCTGCTCGCCTATGTGATCCAATATGGGTTGGTGTTTTTGTTCGTAGTCTTTCAGCCGGAACTGCGCAGTGCACTGGAGAAAATGGGGCGTGGGCATGTTGGCTGTCTGCGGTCTGTGCTTGGCGGCCGCAGCAGTGAAGAGGAAGAACAGCAGAAACAGATCCGGCGCGGTATTTTGGCAGTGGTAGAGGCGTGCGACAACATGTCGAAATCCAAAACCGGTGCGCTTATCGTGTTTGAACGCGATACGCGTCTTGGCGATATCGTTGAAACTGGGACTGTCATTGAAGCAGTACCAAGTGTGCCGATTATCTGCAACATTTTTTTTAACAAAGCGCCATTGCATGATGGAGCTATGGTGATGCGGAACGGCATGCTTTATGCAGCAGGCTGTATCTTGCCGCTGACAAAGCGCAACAATGATGTGGCTATTGAACTGGGGACCCGGCACCGTGCTGCAATCGGCATGAGTGAAAATTCAGATGCGGTGGTTGTGGTCGTTTCCGAAGAAACCGGGCAGATTTCTATTGCGCTCGGCGGAACCATTACCCGAAACTATACAAGGGAATCTCTGCAAAATGAATTGAACAGTCTGCTGCTGGATCATCAATCCTCAAAGGATAGAGGAACAATCCTCGCTTCACTCAGGAGGTTTAAAGATGAAAAATAAAGGGAAAAAAATTGAACACCCAGCGGAATCTTTTAACAAGGGCAGACTGCATGAGCTGTTTTACAACAATCAGTTTCTTTTGGTTTTATCCTTTGCCATTGCTGTTATCCTTTGGATTGTGCTGGCATTCAATGACACTGAGCATTTTCCAAAGCGAATTAATAATGTCTCTATCAATATACAGCTCCCGGACGAAGCACAAAAGTCAGGACTGACGGTTTATTCTCCAACTAAAACAGATACAGCATCTGTGGCAATCAGCGGCAATACGCTGATTGTCAATCAAATTAAAAATACAGATCTTCAGGTGGTTCCCGTCAGTACATCTCAGATTACAGCGCCCGGGGTCTATCAGGTAAAATTGATGGGCAAAAATATGAGTGCGCTCAACAATTTTGATTTTAACAATATCTATCCATCTGAATGGTCAATTTATGTGGACCGCGCCGCTAAGAAATCTTTTCCAATTAAGCTGCCGGCCAATATGGATAAAATTGATACTTCCGGATATTACAGTCCCGGTCCAACAACAGATGCTGAAAATGTGACCATTTCCGGGCCGGAAACGGAAGTGAATAAAATTGATCATGTGTCTATTGAATACAGTGCCGGCAATACGGCGCTGACAGCAACCAAAACTGTACAGGCACCATTAATCCTGTATGATTCATCTGGAAACAAGATTACGCCGGATTCTTATGTTTCCATGAGCATTACGCAGGTGAATGTCACCACACAGGTGCAGCCGAAAAAAAATGTGAAAGTGCTGCCCACTTTTACAAATCAACCGGCTGGCCTCAAACTGCAGGGAGACAGTGCGTTTACCGTTACACCAAGTACAATACAGATTGCAGGGCCGAAAGATACTTTGGCAAAAATTACAGAGGCCAGTCTGGAAGCAATTGATTTTTCGCAGATTAATACAACGCATAATAGTTTTAACCAGCAGATTTCTCAGCTTCCGAGTGGCTGCACGAATTTGAGCAGCGGAACGACTGCACAGGTCACGCTGAAAAATATGAATGAATATACTTCCAAGGGATTTACTGTTACAAATTTCACCAAAATGAATGTTCCTCAAGGGATGAATGCTTCCATGGTGACGCAGTCACTGAATGTGGATATCGTCGGTAAAGAAAGTGATATTGCAACATTAACTGCCAGTAATATTACTGCTGCTGTTGATTTTTCCAATATACAGGAAACCGGTACAACCAACGCACCTGTTTCCATCAAAGTTGGCGGAAACAAAACCTGCTGGGCGTATGGAACTTATCAGGCCAGTGTTTCACTCACAAAATCCTAGCAAATATTTAAACAACCGTAAGTAACCGCCCGGGCACTGTCTGCACAGTGTCATGGGCGGTGATTATTATAGATAGAAAACATAGGAAAAAGATTGAATATAATCATATAAAATGCTAAAATATAATATCTGCATTTTTTACAGGCAGCCATAGCAAAATGGTGCGTCGGTTGTCTGACTTCCTTTTGAGAATGATGACTGGCAGAAATACTGCCGGAGAGAGGATGGGTGAATATCGGTTGGCACTGAAAAAATGGGTAGTCGCATCTTATGATCGGGGCACGGTGCGCGAAATTGCCCAGCAGACGGGAATCCCTGCAGCCACTGCGGCACTGCTGCAGGCCCGCGGTTGCCAAACAGCACAGGATGCGGCTGATCTGTTAAATGGGGTGCCGCTGAGTGATCCATTCCAGATTGTCGATATGGAGAAAGCAGCAGAGCGAATCCGCTATGCAGTGGATAACTTTGAAAAAATTGCAGTCTATGGAGATTATGATGCGGATGGCGTGACGGCAACAGCAATCTTATATTCTTATCTGGAATCCTGCGGTGCGGATGTTTCGTTTTATATCCCTGAGCGGGAAGGCGAAGGTTACGGCCTGAATATGACGGCTGTTGAAACTTTACATGAACATCAGGTAGACCTGATTGTAACTGTGGATAACGGAATTTCTTCGCTTAAAGAAATTGACCGTGCCAAAGAATTGGGCATGGATGTTGTGGTGACGGATCATCACAGACCGCGTCCCCAGCTTCCGGCTGCAGATGCAGTGGTGGACCCATTCCGCGAAGATGACACCAGCGGATGTTCCTGCCTTTGCGGTGCCGGCCTCGCTTTTAAATTGGTACAAGCTTTGGAAGGGCCGGATTCTGATCAGAAACTTCTGCTGGAGACATACGCAGATTTGCTGACAATTGGTACCATTGGTGATGTTGTTCCGGTAACTGGACAAAATCGGACCTTTATCCAAAAGGGTTTGGAAATGCTTCCGCGCACGGACAGGCCGGGTCTGCGGGCACTTATGGAAAAGGCAGGCCTTGCCGACCGGAAATTAACAGCAGAACAGGTCGCTTTTGGAATTGTCCCGCGTATCAATGCAACAGGCCGGATTGGTTCCTCAGAGCGGGCAGTACGTCTGCTGCTGAGCGAAGATCCGGACGAAGCATGTTCCCTTGCGGCAGATATTTGTGATGATAATGATTACCGCAGACAGTTGGAATCGGAAATTTTGGAAAGTGCCATGCAGCAGCTTCGTCAGGAACCGAACCGGTTACTGGACCGTGTGCTGGTGGTGGAAGGGCGCGACTGGCATCATGGCGTAATCGGAATTGTTGCCAGCAGAATTGTGGAAACATTTGGAAAGCCTTGTATCGTCCTATCTGTTGGTGCAGAAGAAGCAAAAGGTTCCGGACGCAGCATTGCGGGCTTTTCTCTTTTTCAGGCAGTGTCGGCCTGTTCGGATCTGCTGACAAAATTTGGCGGTCATCCTATGGCAGCGGGATTAACAATGCCTGCTGAAAATACGGCGGAGTTCCGTCGGCGTATCAATGCCTATGCCGCCACGCAGGGGAAGATGCCGGTACCGGAGCTGCATTTGGATGGTATCCTGAAACCAGCGCGGCTTTCACTGGAGCTTCCGCGTGCAGCTCAGCTGCTGGAGCCTTTTGGCACGGATAACCCCAAACCGCTTTATGGCCTCTTTGGAGTTACCTTACAGGAAATTCAGCCGGTTAGCAATGGTCGGCATTTGCGTTTGGTCTGCACATGCAGAGGAGTACGCATCCGCTGTATGAAATTTGGAATGACACTCGATGACTTCCCCTATAAGGCGGGGAATCAGCTGGACTTGGCGGTAGAGTTGAGAATCAATTCATACAATGGGAATGACCTGCTCTCGGTTATTGTCCGTGAAATCAAGCTGGCGGGGTGTGACACGGAGCGCCTGCTGGACGGACAGGCACTTTTTGAAAAAGCAAAACGAGGGGATCCGCTGACACCGGAGGAATTGCAGCAGCTTCTGCCCGACCGTACAGCCTGTGCTGCCCTTTACCGCACCTTGCGTACGCAGGGCGGCTACTGCGGCGGTGCGGAAGAACTGGCCGGATATGCAGATATGCCTTTTGCCCGTCTGCTGGTTTGCTTAGAACTCTTTCAGGAACATGGCTTAGTTCGGGAAGAAATGTTCGGTATGCAGTACAGGATTGAGATGTGTCCAGTAAAAGAGAAAGTGGACCTTTTCAGCAGTCCTTTTCTACATAATTTGAATACACAAGTCCAGACCGTACAGCATTTGTAAGGGAGTGTGAGGAATATGGAAAATGGCGGGGGAATTTTCAATGACCTGATCGTTTTGATTTCTCAAAGTGAACACGATTATGATATGAAATTAATCCGCAGGGCATATGATTTGGCAGATTCTGCTCACGGGGAACAGAAACGTCTTTCCGGCCTGCCTTATATCACGCATCCGGTTGCTGTAGCATGTATCCTTGTGCAGCTTGGTATGGACAGCGAGTGCATTGCAGCCGGTCTGCTGCATGATGTGGTGGAAGATACAAAAATCAGTTTGGAAGAATTGCGCCGCATGTTTGGCAGTGAGATTGCCGGATTGGTGGACGGTGTAACCAAAATTACAAAGATGGGCAGGCTCCCTTACAATTCCCGTGCAGTGCAGCAGGCGGAAAATCTCCGTAAAATGCTGATTGCCATGAATGAAGATATTCGGGTAATCATTATTAAATTGGCGGACCGTCTGCACAATATGCGCACGGCTCAGTATTGGGAACCAGAGAAACAGCGCGAAAAGGCATTGGAGAGCATGGAAGTCTATGCACCGATTGCACATCGGCTCGGAATTCGCGCGATCAAAGAAGAACTGGAAGACCTGTCCCTGCGCATCCTTGACCCTTATGCTTACAAGGAAATAGAAGACAGCCTAGCTCTGCGTCGGGATGAACGCAATGCATTTATCGAAAAAACAAAGCAGCTGATCAAGAACCGTGTTGCAGAAACCATCCCCAATGTTTATGTCTCCGGCCGAGTGAAAAGCATCAATGGAATTTACCGCAAAATGTTCGTTCAGGGGCGCGACATGGATGAGATTTATGATATTTATGCTGTGCGTGTTATCGTGGATACCGTGAATGACTGTTATAATGTGCTGGGAATCATGCATGATATGTTTCGGCCGCTTCCAAACCGCTTTAAGGACTATATTTCCACACCAAAACCGAATATGTATCAGTCTTTGCATACGACGGTTATCGGTAAGGACGGGATTCCTTTTGAGATTCAAATCCGTACGTGGGAAATGCACCACACAGCAGAATATGGCATTGCGGCGCACTGGAAATATAAATTAGGCATGACAAACGGCAAGCCTTCTCGCAGCGGTATGGAAAAACGGCTTGCATGGATTCGTGAAATTTTGGAAGAACAAAAGAATTCGACAGATGCAACTGACTTAATTCATATTATTAAATCGGATTTAACACCGGATGAAGTTTATGTTTTTACGCCACGCGGTGATGTTATCAATTTGCCGTCAGGCAGCACAGTAATTGATTTTGCGTATGCCATTCACAGTGCGATTGGGAACCGCATGGTCGGTGCAAAAGTGGATAAGCGGATTGTCCCACTGACCACGAAGTTAAAGACCGGACAAATTGTTGACATTATCACCAGCAAGGAAACACATGGACCAAGCCGCGACTGGCTCAAAATTGTCAAGACAAGCGAGGCACGCAATAAAATCCGCACGTGGTTTAAAAAAGAAAAACGTGATGAAAATATTGTGGAAGGGCAGAATGAGGTTGAACGGGAGTTTAAGCGCAACGGGATCTCTCTTTCTGCAAAAGAAATGGAAACACTGCTGATGCGGCTGGGCACAAAGCAGAATTGTACCTGCGTAGAAGATGTCTATGCGGCAGTCGGTTACGGCGGCATTCAGCTTTGGAAAGTGATGCCGCACCTTAAGGAAGAATACCTCAAAACACACCATCAGGAACAGCAGAGCCGGCCTCAGCAAAATCCTCACCGCAAAGCAGCCAGCGGAGTTATTGTAGATGGTATGGAAGACTGTCTGGTCAAGTTTGCCCGTTGCTGTAATCCGCTTCCGGGGGATGAAATCATTGGCTTTATCACTCGCGGATATGGTGTGTCCATTCACAAAAAGACCTGCAGCAATGTTCCGCATCCTCTTTCAGATGCCACAGAGCCGGAGCGCTGGATTCGTGCACATTGGGCGGGAGAAGTGAAGGAAGAGTTCCAGACCACACTGAAAATCGTAGCAGGCGACCGCTCCGGTCTTCTGGCGGATGTGACGCAGCAGCTTTTCAGTATGCATTTGTTTATCCATTCCCTGAACTCCAGAGAATTAAAAGACGGCCGTGCTATGATTTCTGCAACTATAACGGTCAATGGCTTGACCCATTTAGAAAGCATTATAAACCGTCTGAATTCGGTTAGCGGGGTTGAAGCTATCCAGCGTACTTAAGCGGTCGGTAAATTCGTTTCAGTTTGAATTTAGAATATCAGTTTAGAAAAGTTTCTGTTCTATAATAAGTTGTGAGAAAATCAGCAATAGGGAGGCACTTCATGCAGATTCAAAAAATACCGGGCGGGCCGCTGCCAACAAACTGTTATTTGCTGACTGATGACAAAACCAAAGAAACGGCAGTGATTGATCCCGGCTTTTTCGACAGTAAACTGGAAAAGGCAGTCAAACAGAATCATGTGAAAATGGTACTGCTGACGCATGGGCATTTTGATCATATTACGGGTGTCAGCCAAGTCGTTTCTCAAACCGGTGCAAAAATTTATATGGATGAAAAAGAACATGATTTTCCGTCTAATCCAGTTTTAAACCTCAGCAATGCCATGGGACTCGGAAGCATCCCTCCTTTTGTACCGGATGTTTTGCTGCGGGACGGCGACAGTATTGAACTGGGCAGTCTGAAAATTAAAGTGATGCATACGCCGGGACATACATGCGGCGGATGCTGCTATCTTGTTGAAAATGCACTCTTTTCCGGGGATACTGTGATGTGCGGAACGGTTGGGCGCACCGACTTTCCGACCGGAAGTTATCAGGACATTCTCCGCTCTGCACAGAAATTAGGTGCCCTGCCGGGGAATTACCGTGTCCTGCCCGGGCATGAATTTGAGACAACACTGGATTGGGAACGTAAAAATAATCCATATATGGGAACCGAAAAATGAATCTGATACTCGAAAATAATCCTTTCCACTATGAATTGGAAAAGCTATGCCGCCTATTTTATCCGGAAGAATCTATCTGCGTTTTGGAAAACAGGGGAATTCCCGAGGCACCGGATACCCTGACAGCGTATGCCGGACTGCAGAAAACAGGCGGTACTTTGCATATGACAGCCCGGCTGCTGGATGGTCAAACAGAGCATACAGCAGAAGCAGACTATATTCCCAATCTTTATGGAGACAAGAATCCGGAGCGTCAGCTTGCAGAGCTGCTTTATGGCCTGCTGGTACAGCAGACCGGTTTCACACCGCAGTGGGGTATTCTTACCGGTGTACGTCCAGTGAAACTTCTGCGGAACCTTATTGGCCAATATGGACAGGAAAAAGCACTAAACGTGTTTCAGAAGGCATATCATGTCAGTGAAAGAAAAATGGAGCTGGCACGGTTGACGATGGACAATGAGCGGCAGCTTTTGAGCCGGGAAAAGCCGAATGGATTCAGCTTATATATCGGCATCCCCTTTTGTCCGAGCCGGTGTGCCTACTGTTCATTCGTTTCGACAACTGTGGAAAAAACGATTCAATTGATTCCAGATTATGTTGCTTGTTTGTGCAAAGAGATTCAGGCAGCAGGCAGGACGGCACGAGACCTGCACCTGACGCTGCAGTCGGTGTACATGGGCGGAGGGACGCCGACAACACTGACAGCAGCTCAGATGGACAGAGTGCTTGCGGCAGTGCAGAGTTCCTTTGACTTATCAGAATGTTTGGAATTCACGGTGGAAGCCGGACGGCCGGATACCATCACAGAGGAAAAGCTGCAGGGCCTGATCCGCCGAGGGATAACGCGAATCAGCATCAATCCCCAGACAATGCAGGACCGTGTTCTGCAGGCAATTGGCCGCAGACATACAGTCCAGCAGGTCTTTGATGCCTTTCAGATGGCACGGGAAGCCGGCTTTCGGGACATCAACATGGATTTAATTGCGGGTCTTCCTCTGGATACGCCGGCTGGATTTGCAGATACAGTGGATAAGGTTTGTGCACTTGAACCGGAAAGCATTACCGTCCATACCTTATCTTTGAAGCGCTCTTCCCGTATTTTTCAGGAAAAGGTGAAACCTGCATCCGGTGCAGATGTGGCGAAGATGCTGGATTATGCGGGAACAAAGCTGATTGGCGGCGGATGGCATCCCTATTATCTTTATCGTCAAACGCGTATCCTCGGCGGGATGGAAAATGTTGGATTTGCAAAGCCGGGGGCGGAGAGCTTTTATAATGCCGCCATTATGGACGAAAGCCAAACCGTTTTGGCCTGCGGCGCTGGTGCGGGGACAAAAGTGTGTGATCCTTCTGGAAGTGGACGGCTGGTGCGGGTATATAATTTTAAGTATCCTCATGAGTACATTTCCCGGTACAGGGAAGTGCTGGAACGGAAAGCAAAGGTGAAGCAAATCTATGAGCAGTTCTTATTCTCCTGAATATGTTCACTTTACAAATAATTTGGCAGATATTAACCGGATGGCGCAGAAAAATCCAGAAAAACTGGTTTTACATACAGATAAGCATTTTCATGACAGTATCTGTAAACTGGCAAAAAAAGTAGCTGCACGCGGCTGCCAAGTGGTGTTACTGTCTGGGCCAAGCAGCAGCGGCAAAACGACTACCGCACATTTTTTGGCGGATGCACTGAATCAACTGGGGCATCAGACAGAAATGATTTCTTTGGATGACTTTTACCGTGCCGAAGAGGAAACACCGTACTGGGCTGACGGACAGCATGATTTTGAATGTCTGGAAGCGCTTCGGCTGGACTGTATTCAGCAGTGCCTGCATGATCTGGTGACTTCCGGCAGCTGTAATGTGCCGCTGTTTGATTTTGTGCATCACAGACCACAGCCGCAGTTTCGCCATCTGAACCTTAAAAAAAATGGAATTGCTATCATTGAGGGGATTCATGCATTGAATCCTGTGCTGACTGCAGAACTTCCCCATAACCAGATTACCCGAATTTATATTAGTGTGAAGCAAAATATTTATAACGGAACGGAAGAATTGCTGTCAGCACAGGAAGTACGTATGATCCGGCGCATGGTGCGGGATTATAATTTCCGCAGCACGACGCCGGAGAGTACACTGAAAATGTGGAATTCTGTTATGGAAGGAGAACGTAAATACATCAAGCCTTTTAAACGCATGGCGGATTTTACGGTGAATTCTCTGCATGCTTATGAGCTGGGAGTCCTGCGTGGACCTGCACTGATGCTGCTGCACAATGTGGAGGAGTCAACTGGCTGGATTGCTGAAGAAATGCGCAAACTTTCATTTGCCTTGATGCTTTTTACACCGGTAAGTGCATCTTTGCTTCCGCCCACATCTCTTATCCGGGAATTCATCGGCGGAGGACTTTATAATTAAATTTGAGCTGGATGTTTATATGAACACTTGGTGAATCTTTATCCTTTTTCTTGCAATTACAGGATAGCACATGGTATAATTCAAACAATTAAAGTATATACTTACGGATAAGGAGCGTGGCGGATATGGGACTTTTTGAAGATATGATGATCAACGCGAAAAACGCTGCTTCAGCAGTGGGAGAAAAAGCAGGCCAGTTCATGGATATTTCCAAACTGCGTTTTAACGCAGCCGATCTGAATAATGAAATTAACAAGCGGTTTGAAGCACTTGGCCGTGTGACGTATGATTCCCAAAAAACAGGTTCCTCCTCTAATGAATTAGTCCGTGAAGGTATAGACGCAATTGATGAACTGTATGAGCAGCTTGATGCTGTGAATGAACAGCTTTCTGAAAAACGCAATCATGTTACCTGCAGCAAATGCGGACAGGAGAATTCTTCTAGCTCCGTTTATTGCAGCAAATGTGGACAGAAGTTGTACCCAGAAGCGGCAGAATCCACTACAGCTCAGGAGCCGGCAGAACCAACTGCAGAAAAAACAAACAACCCGGAAGAAAAAGAAGATACAAACGAAAAAACTCAAAACTGATTTTGGTATTTACGGAAAGCTGCTGCGCTAATTAGTGCGGCAGCTTTTTTATACACGCTTACCGGCAAAGGGGCCTGCGGATATTTTTCCGCTTTTTCACATAAGTATGAACAAGACTGTGAAGAAACGGAAGTGGGCAGAGTGAAACGAGGTCCTCAAAGTTTTCTGAAAGGTGCGGCTGTTTTGGTGGGAGCAGTGGCAGTTGTGAAAGTGCTTGGTGCACTTTTTAAAATTCCGCTCAGCTGGATCTTAACGCCGGTAGGCAGCGCTTATTTTGGCAGTGCTTATTCCCTGTATTTTCCGATTTACAGCCTTTCTGCAGCCGGATTTCCCACTGCAGTGGCCCGCATGGTCAGCGCAGAGTATGCACGCGGACGTTTTGGGGATGTACGGGAACTGCATCGGGTTTCTGTGCGGATGTTTACCCTGCTGGGCATTTGTGCCTTTGGACTCATGATGGCCCTGTCATGGCCCTTTGCCAATCTTGCTGTGCGTACAGGCCCGCAGACCGTTTTGCCGGCAGTGTGGGCTTTGGCACCGTGTGCACTGTTTTGCAGCCTGATTTCGATTTACCGTGGCTTGTATGAGGGCCTGCGGAACATGACGCCGACCGCTGTTTCACAAATCATTGAAGCTGCAGGCAAGCTCATTTTCGGGCTGGGTCTATGCTGGGGGATGTCAGCAGCGGCAGCACGGGAATATGCACAGAGTGGAACTGTTTGGGGAATTGCCCAGCCGTCGGCAGAATATGCCAGATTGGCAGCATTGCCGGCCTGTGCTGCCGGGGCAGTTTTTGGTGTAACGATTGGCAGCATGCTGTCTTTTTTCTTTTTGATGATTTACTACCGAAAAAATGGGGATGGTATTACAGAAGCGGAACTTCGTCGTGCTCCGCCGCCGCTTCCGGCAAAAACGCTGCGCAGGGAGCTGATTCGGACAGCAGTGCCGATTGCACTCGGTTCGCTGGCTGTGAATCTTTCCACTTTAGTGGATACTGCCCTTTTAAATCAGCGCCTCACCGATCTGATGCAGCAGATGCCGGCGGCTCTGCTGCAGATTTACGGAAAGCTGCTGCCGGAGGAAGTGGTTCGCATGCAAAGCGTCCCTTCCTTTCTGTATGGTTGTTATACGAATGCGAATACACTGTTTATGCTGGTGCCCACTGTGACGCAGGCCTTTGCCATGAGCGCTCTGCCAAGTGTGACTGCAGCATGGGCTTCCGGTTCTCACAAGCGGCTGGAGGCATGTATCCTGTCGGTGATCCGTCTGTCTGCCATGATTACCCTGCCAATGGGACTGGGACTTTCTTTTATGGCAGAGCCAGTATGCAGACTTTTGTTTGGTGCTCAGAATGCACCGGAAATCACCGGAAGGATTCTGTCCATCCTTGGCATCGCTTCGATCTTTTCCGCACTGAGCACGCCGGTACAGAGCATGCTGCAGGCAGTGGGGAGAGTTGACCTGCCGGTCAAATTCCTTTTCGGCGGGCTTGTGGTTAAGAGTATTCTTAACTATGTTTTGGTTGGGGACCTGCGTTTTCAAGTGATGGGTGCGGCAATTGGAACACTGGTTTGTTATGCCCTGATTCTGCTGTGTTCCCTTTATGCATTGAATCGGGAAACTGGAATTCGGCTGCATCTTGCTTCCCTGCTGGGTAAGCCGCTGCTGGCAGGGACACTCAGTGCGGTTACGGCAAAGCTGGTTTGGCGGCAGATGCTGGCGGTAAGGGTTCCCAGTGCGGCGGCAACCCTTGTTGGAATCGGCGCAGCTGCTTTGCTGTATTTTATCTGTGTACTGCTTTTAGGAATTCTGACAAAAGAGGATATGAAATCATTATCCCGCAGAAAATCCCCGAAAAGTCTTGAAAAATCAGGGCGCATCGTGTAAAATAAATGGAGTTCTGACTTAAATTGGCCGAGGGAGGTTCCGCAGTTGAATTTTCATTTTAAAAATCGGTATGACCTGTCGGATCTTCGTCAGATTGTACGGATTCTGCGTTCCCCCGAAGGGTGCCCGTGGGACCAAAAGCAGGATCATCACTCCATTCGCAACAATTTTATAGAGGAAACCTATGAAGCTGTTGAGGCACTGGATACGGAAAACAGTGGGCTTCTCTGTGAAGAGCTGGGAGATGTGCTGTTTCAAGTAGTTTTTCATGCTGCTTTAGAAGAAGAAGCAGGACGCTTTACCTTTGATGATGTGGTGGACGGCGTGGCAAAAAAGATGATTGTGCGTCATCCGCATGTTTTTGGTACCGTTAAGGTGCAGAGTATGGAAGATGTTCTGCAAAACTGGGATGCCATCAAGGCAAAAACGAAACATCGGAAAACCGGAGCGGAAGTTCTTGAAAATGTTTCACCGGCACTGCCAGCATTGATGCGTGCAGCAAAAGTGCAGAAAAAAGCACAGGCGGCCGGATATCCTCCGGAACAGCACCCTAAGGCGATTGACCCTAAACAGGCCGGAGAACTGCTAATGCAGGCTGTTCGCACAGTTCGTGCTGCGGGGCTGGAACCAGAGCAGGTATTGAGTAATGAAGTCAGGTCCTATATCCGCCATTTTGCGGAATGGGAAACTTGCAGGGATGAAACTGCACAGAATTATGCGGAAGAGAAAAGGAATTGAATAACGGAGGTACTGACAATGAATAAGACCGAACTTATTAACACCGTTGCTGAAAAGGCTGCTGTATCCAAGAAGGATGCGGAGAATGTCGTCGGCGCTGCATTGGATGTAATTGTCAAGGCTGTTTCTAAAGAAGAGAAGGTTCAGTTGGTTGGCTTTGGCACTTTTGAGTGCCGCAGCCGCAGTGCACGCCAAGGCCGTGATCCGCGTACAAACCAGACAATTGAGATACCGGCTTCTAAGGTTCCTGCTTTCAAAGCAGGAAAGGCTTTTAAAGATGCTGTAAACAAATGATTTTCTCATAATGGATGCGGCAGCTTACCGAATAATCGGAAGCTGCCTCTTTTCTTCTTGTTTCAAAACAGAGATAAAAACACGGCCCGGTTGGTAGTCCGGGCGCAGCTTTGCCGGCTGTCAGTAACCTGCCTCCTTGGTTGTCCGTTCTCTGTCAAGACACTTTCAACTTTAAGGAGGAACATGGGATGGACCAGATTATTTCGCAAATGACCGTGTGCTTTGAAGATCCTTTCTGGGTGGGCATAAGTGAATGCAGCTGCCGCGGGATTTATGAAGTGAGTAGAATTGTGTTCGGTGCAAAACCGAAAGAGGAAGAGGTTTATGACCTGATTATCCGAAAATACAGAAAGTTTTACTACGGCAGATGTTTGGAAACGGAGCCGGCAGCGGTCAGAAGGGAAAATCCCCAAAGGGCCCAGCGCGCAGCGAAACGACAGATGCAGCCGAATGGCATTGGGACCAAGGCGCAGCAAGCGCTTCAATTGCTGCGGGAACAGAATAAGCAGGTCCGAAAAAGCCGTACCAAGGCGCAAAGAGAAGCGGTAAAAGAAAAACGGTTTCTTTTACACGAACAGAAACGTCGTGAAAAGCACAGGGGTCACTGAATGGTAAAAGAAGGTGGAAGATGATGAGATTAGATAAATTTTTAAAAGTATCGCGTATTATTAAGCGCCGTACAGTTGCCAACGAAGCCTGCGATGCCGGCCGTATTCTTGTAAACGGGAAAAAGGCCCGCGCTTCTTATGAAGTAAAAGTCGGCGACGTGCTGGAAATTACGCTTGGGGCGCATCCGATAAAAGCGGAGGTACTGAATGTAAGTGAATATGCCAAAAAGGACAGCGCTGCTTTCATGTACCGCGTGCTGGAAGAATAGCCAAACCGCATGATGCATATATCTCCTGTAGGAAATATCGGGGGCGGCGCATTTGAATTCCAAAATGGAAAATGCGTCGGATTGGATTCCTTTATGAAAATCCTCCAGATGTTTCTCAGGATAGGAGGTATATGCTTTATGCATGGTGAAGATAAAAATATGACGGGTATCCCTGCAGAGAAGGCTTCCCATATTCTTACGCTGGATAACAGGCGGGAACTGCGCGCAACGGGTGTTTCTAAAGTTGACAGTTTCGATGAGCAGACCGTTGTGGCTTACACTTCCTTGGGACAGCTGATTGTCCGTGGAGAAAACCTGCATATTGAAAAGCTAAGTGTAGAGACAGGCGAGATGACGCTAACAGGCAATGTTGCATCCATGAGCTATGTTGGTGATGAAAAGCGCGGCGGGGCATTGTCTCGCCTATTCCGCTAATGGATGCGACCAGACCTCAAAATACGTTGGCTTTTCTGCTTTTTGTCCTGTTGGGGGCGGCATTGGCAGTTGTTTGGTGCATCTTGCGTGCAGTGCGTGCACAGATGCGTGAAAAGGGTGCTTTCAATATTGTGCTGGAAGCACTCTTTGGCGTACTGTGTGCTGTGTGTGTCAAACTGTTAGCACTTGGCGTATACTGGGGTGATGTGCGCGGCTTTATGCTGATAGGGGCTGCGCTTGGTTTTTGGGCGGTTTATGAGACGATTGGGCGGCTCCTGACATTTGTGATTGGTGCATTGCTGCATGCCGTTATTCGGTTTTTGCTGCGGCCGCTGGGAAAATTTGTGTGCTTTATCGGCCGTTTGATTTGGAAATTGTGTGCTTTTCCGGTACACCTTTTGAAAAAAACAGGGCTTACCTTGAAAAATGCCTTGAAATTCATGAGTCGGTTCGTGTATAATAAAAATACTAAATATACCGCAAAAGGCCAAGAACATACACATCGTGGGGTGGTGAAGCCGAGTGCGGGAAGTGAAACCAATCAAAAAAAAGAAAGATACACGAAATTTCCTGCTGCTGGTGGCCATATTGGCGTTTTGCCTGTATATGGTCGCGGCAATCATCAGCCAGCAGCTGCAGATAAAAAGTCAAAAGGCTAAGCTGCAAAGTATTCGGCAGGAAATTCAGGTGCAGGAAATTAAAAACAGTGATGTCCGCCATGAGTTGGAAAATGAGGGCCAGAGCAGTGAATATATTGCGCGAATTGCCCGCGAGAGTCTGAATATGGCGAAGACAGGAGAAAGAATCTTTATCTGCCCCGGCGGTGACTAATTGCCGAGCAGGGTGAACTTTAAGGAGGAACAAAGAGTTTTATGCAGCTTGAGGTAGGGTCCGTTGTGGAAGGCAAGGTTACCGGTATCACAAAATTTGGTGCGTTTATTGAGCTTCCGACTGGCCAAACGGGGATGGTTCACATTTCAGAAATTGCTCCGACGTTTGTGCGGGAAATTCATGATTTTGTGACAGAGGGCCAAACCGTGAAAGTTAAGGTCTTGGCAATTGGAGAAAATAACAAAATCAGCCTTTCCATGAAGCAGGTGGAGGGACAGCAGAACAGTATCCCACATTCCCGACAGGGCAGTCACCGTCCGCCGCACCGCCGGCCGGAACGTCGTCCCGAGCCGCAACAGCACCGCCCCGGCAATTATGAGTGGCAGCCGCGTCACAATGAATCTGCAGACTTTGAAGATATGATGTCGCATTTTAAGCAGACCAGCGATGAGAAAATTTCTGATCTGCGAAAAGCTGTGGAAGGCAAGCATGGCGGTTATTCCCGCCGTGGAAACAGCGCGAACAAATAAGAAAAAAGCCGCATCTGCCCAGCCGGATGGATACCCGGGCTGTTCTGATGCGGCATTTTTTTGAAATCAGGATATGAAAAAAGTCGTTCTTGCTGTTTTTTGCGGTGGAAAGTGGACTTTTCTGCAGGCAAATCATAAAGGAGATACATAAATGCTGTTTATACATGCAAAGCTGTATACCATGGCAGACACGGTTCTGACCGATGGATGGCTGCAAACAAACGGGAAAATCATCCAGGCACTTGGTGAGATGCCTGCTCCCCAGACAGAAGAGGAGATTTATGACTGTCATGGGGCAGCACTTTATCCGGGATTTGTTGATGCCCATACGCATTTAGGCATGATGGAGGATGGGCTTGCCTTTGAAGGAGACGACCTGAATGAGGATACAGACCCTACGACACCGCAGCTGCGGGCAATTGACGGGCTGAATCCAATGGACCGTGATTTTCAGGAAGCTGTGGAAGCCGGTATCACGGCGGTTGTGACAGGCCCCGGCAGTGCCAACCCGATCGGCGGCCAGATGGCGGCGGTTAAAACCTACTGCCCCGGCGGATGTGTGGATGATAGGATTATCAAGGCTCCGGTTGCAATCAAGATGGCATTGGGAGAAAACCCCAAGAATGTTTATCGGGATAAGGATGGCGGCCCAATTACCCGTATGGCAACAGCGGCTTTTATCCGGGAGGAACTTTTCAAAGCAAAACGCTATATGGAAGACCTTCAGAAAAGTCAAGAAGATCCGGATGCGGATCCGCCGGAATTTGACATGAAGTCCGAGGCGCTGCTTCCGGCTCTACGCCGTGAAATCGAGGTACATATTCATGCCCATCGTGCAGATGATATTTTTACGGCAATCCGAATCGGTAAAGAATTTCATTTGGATTATGTGATTATACATGGGACAGAAGGGCATTTGATAGCAGACAGACTGGCAAAAGAGAATGTGCGTGTCCTGTCCGGCCCTTTTCTCTGCGACCGTTCCAAACCAGAACTGCGTAATGCAACGGTTGCCTGCCCGGGAATCCTGAGCAAAGCGGGAGTGCAGACGGCAATCATTACAGACCATTCGGTTATTCCCATTCAGTATCTGCCCATTTGTGCGGGAATGGCTGTGCGGGAAGGAATGAATCGGGAGGCAGCGATGAAAGCGATTACGATTGAACCGGCCCGTATCTGCCACATTGACGACCGTGTTGGTTCGCTGGAAGCGGGGAAAGATGCCGATTTGGTCCTGTTTGACGGAGATCCGCTTTCCAGCTTTTCCAAACCGCGCATGGTAATGACAGACGGTACTCTCGTTGTGGACCGTCGCTGATTGAGGGGGAACATGATGAAAGAGCTGGATGCCCGGAAAATTACAGAAGCCGTTGCAGAGCTTTGCATTCAGGCGAATCGGCAGCTTCCAAAGGATTTGGAAGGCTGCATTCGCTGCAGCGCTGACAAAGAGACAAACCCGCTCGGCAGGGGCATTTTACAGGACCTTTGTGCGAATATGGATGCTGCCCGAAAACTGGAAATTCCGGTTTGTCAAGATACCGGGATGGCGGTTATTTTTGCAGAAGTGGGTCAGGATGTACACATCGTTCACGGCAGTTTTGAAGATGCCGTAAATCGTGGTGTTGCCAAAGGCTATCAGGAAGGGCTGCTGCGCTGTTCAGTTGCAGCCGACCCGCTCCGCCGCGGCAATACCGGAGACAATACACCGGCAGTTTTGCATACACGCATTGTTCCGGGCTGTGATGTGCATTTGACTGTTGCACCGAAAGGCTTTGGAAGTGAAAATATGAGCCGATTAAAAATGTTTACACCGGCTGCTGGCGAGCAGGACATTATTGACTTTGTGGTAGACACCATACGGCAGGCGGGAAGCAATCCGTGCCCACCCGTCGTATTAGGGGTAGGCATTGGCGGTGACTTTGAAAAGTGCGCAGAGCTTGCAAAAGAAGCGCTCTGCCGTCCGGTCTCAGAGAAAAATCCAGACCCTTATTATGCGCAGTTGGAGCAGAAAATGCTGCAGGCTGTCAATGCACTGGCAATCGGTCCGCAAGGATTTGGCGGGGATGTCACATGCCTGTCACTGGCAATCTGTCAATTTCCGACACACATTGCCGGTTTGCCGGTTGCGGTGAATGTCGGCTGCCATGTAACTCGGCATGCTTCGGCAGTTTTGTAATTTCTAATCAGTACGGGCGTATTTTTGTTGTGTCTGTTCCCCCTGCAATTTTTATCATTTTCACAATAACCTTCTCTTCTGACCTTTTCTTTTTTGGATAAATGTGCTATAGTAAAAACAGGGAAACAGGGAACCCTGATTCCCATTCCAATTCGAAAAGGAGATGCCTAAGATGAAGGTTACAATTACCGGCAGAAAAGCAAATCTGCGTGAGAACTTTAAGGAATTAACCAAAAAGAAACTTTCCCGATTTGACCGTATTTTTGATGAAAATGCAACGGCAAAAGTTGTGGTTACAGTGGAACGCAACCGCCAGACAGTTGAAATAACCATCGAAAATGATGGAATGTTTTTCCGCAGTGAAGCCACAGATTTTGAAATGAATACTGCTCTGGATCAGGTCATTAGTTCGCTTGGGCGTCAAATCCGCAAAAATAAGTCAAAGCTGGACAGGCAGATTCATTCCACTGCATTAGATCAATATGTGCAGAAATATGTGAATGCCAAAGAAGAACCTGAGGAAGACTATAAAGTGGAGCGTCGGAAACACTTTATTGTGAAACCAATGAGTGTCAATGAGGCAATTCTGCAGATGAACATGCTGGAACACCAGTTCTTTATGTTCCGCAATGAAGAAACAGAAGAAATCAATGTTGTATACCGCCGAAAAGAAGGCAATTATGGCTTGCTGGAACCAGAGGAAAGCGACGACTGAACAGCATTCAATGCAATAAAATAGCGGGGCCGGGCGATTCCCGGTCCTTCTTTTACTGGATAAGCGGAATCTGATTGTTCAACATTCCGGCAGATGCAGGAATGCTTCAGATACTGCACAAGGAGGAAAAATGGAAAAATTCAAGTTAGTTGCTCCATGTCTGTTAGGTGTGGAAGGACTGGTGGCACAGGAACTGCGTGACATGGGGGCGCAGGATGTGGAAGCGCAGAACGGCCATGTCTTGTTTGACGGCACACCGCAGATGTTGGTGCGTGCTAATCTTTGCTCCCGATTTTCAGAGCGGATTCTTGTGCAGATGGGTACCTTCTCAGCACGCACATTCGACGAACTTTTTGAGGGCGTCAAAGCGCTGCCATGGGAACAATGGATTGGTAAGGACGACAGCTTCCCTGTACGGGGGCACTCTCTTTCTTCTCAGCTGCACAGTATTCCGAACTGCCAAAAGATTATTAAGAAAGCAATTGTGGAGCGCCTGAAGCATAAATATCATGTCAAATGGTTTGCGGAGAGCCAGTGCCTGTATCAGGTGCAGTTCCTGATTATGAAGGATCAGGCGACCATTATGCTGGATACTTCCGGTTTGGGACTGCATAAGCGTGGCTACCGGAAAAATGCGGCCGAAGCCCCCATTAAAGAAACACTTGCAGCGGCATTGGCTGCCTTATCGCGGGTACGTACCGATGCAAATTTCTATGACCCCTGCTGCGGTTCGGGGACCATTCTGATTGAAGCCGCCATGTATGCCATGCATATGGCACCGGGCCTGCAGCGCCATTTTTCCGCGCAGCAATGGCCGCAGATTCCCGAAAGGCTTTGGCAGCAGGAGCGCGACCGGGCCCGTGACCTTGTGCTGCGGGATGCAACTTTTATGGGTTATGGCAGTGACATTGATGGGGCTGCCGTTGACCTGACTAAAGATAATGCCCGCAAAGCCGGTGTCATCTCCCACATTCATGCTCAAAAAGCAGAACTGGCGGACTTTGCACCGGAAACTGAGCACGGTTGTGTGATCTGCAACCCTCCGTATGGAGAGCGGCTGCTGGATTTAAAACAAGCGGAGGCACTTTACCGGACGATGGGACAAGTCTTTCCTATGCGGCACGGCTGGAATTATACAATTATTACTGCAGATGAAACTTTTGAAAACTGTTTTGGCCGACGCGCGGATAAACGCCGTAAACTCTATAATGGGATGATCAAATGTCAGGCCTATATGTATTTCAAAAATCATACGGAACCCGACCACAAAAAATAACTCTGCAGGATCACAGAGAGCCTATAATATAATAGGAATTTAATCCATATAAATCCATAAATTTAAGCACTCTAGCAATTAGAGTGCTATTTTTATTCTTCTATAGAATATAAATGAATAGAAATGTAAATATTTTATGAAATCAAAGGTTTTTTGAAAAAAGCACTTGATTTTTCAGAAAAAAAAGCTAAAATAGGATTTAGCACTCAGGTACAAAGAGTGCTAAACAAAATAGCAAATTATTCAATATATTAAAGGAGGACGTATTTCAATGACAATCAAACCTTTGTCCGACAGAGTCCTGATTAAAATGGAAGCAGCCGAAGAAACAACAAAGAGCGGCATTCTGCTGACCGGTTCTGCAAAAGAAAAGCCTCAGGTGGCAGATGTAGTTGCAGTCGGCCCCGGCGGAATCGTTGATGGCAAAGAAGTCAAAATGACAGTAAAGCCCGGCGACCATGTGCTCACCAGCAAATATTCCGGCACAGAGGTCAAGGTAGACGGCGAAGATTACACAATTGTGCGGCAGTCTGACATTCTGGCAATTGTAGACTGATTCTATTTAAAGCTGACATGTATACATTGAATAACTGGAGGTATTCACAATGGCAAAACAGATCATTTATGGCGAAGACGCACGCAAAGCGCTGATGAAGGGCGTCGACCAGCTTTCCGATACCGTGAAGATTACACTTGGGCCAAAGGGCCGCAATGTTGTGCTTGATAAAAAGTACGGCGCTCCGCTTATCACAAACGATGGTGTCACTATCGCGAAGGAAATTGAACTGGCAGATCCTTTTGAGAACATGGGTGCGCAGCTGGTTAAAGAAGTTGCCACAAAAACAAACGATGTTGCCGGCGACGGTACCACCACAGCAACCGTTTTGGCGCAGTCCCTTATCCGTGAAGGCATGAAGAATGTCACCGCAGGCGCAAATCCAATGGCAGTCCGTAATGGTATGCAGGAAGCTGTTGACACTGCAATAGAAGCGATTAAGAAGAACAGCAAAGCAGTCAACGGCAAAGAGGATATTGCCCGTGTCGCTACTGTGTCTGCTTCCAGTTCCTTTGTTGGCAATTTGATTGCCGATGCAATGGAAAAGGTTACAAGTGATGGTGTCATTACTATTGAGGAGTCCAAGACTGCAGAAACTTACAGCGAAGTTGTGGAAGGCATGATGTTTGACCGCGGCTATGTTTCTCCGTATCTTGTAACTGATACAGACAAAATGGTCTGCGACTTGGATGATCCATATATCATTATCACTGACAAGAAGATTTCCGCATTTCAGGAAATCCTGCCGCTGCTCGAGAAAATCGTCAACACCGGCAAAAAGTTCTTGATTATCGCAGATGATGTGGAAGGCGACGCTCTGACGAACCTGCTGCTCAACAAACTGCGCGGTACATTGAACTTCTGTGCCGTCAAAGCTCCTGGATTCGGCGACCGCCGCAAGGAAATGCTGCAGGATATTGCTACTTTGACAGGCGGCAAGGTCATCACTGCTGACCTCGGTATTGAATTTAAGGATGTTGACCTCAGCATGCTGGGCCGTGCCCGTCAGGTGAAAGTTGACAAGGAGAACACAATCATTGTGGATGGCTGCGGGGAAAAGAAAGACATTGACGCCCGTATTGCACAGATTCGCTCTCAGATTTCCGAAACGACTTCTGACTTTGACCGCGAAAAGCTGCAGGAGCGTTTGGCAAAGCTGGCTGGCGGCGTAGCTGTCATCAAAGTCGGTGCTGCAACAGAAGTGGAAATGAAAGAGAAGAAGATGCGCATTGAAGATGCACTCAATTCCACAAAGGCTGCTGTACAGGAAGGTATTGTAGCAGGCGGCGGAACAGCACTGGTCAATGCAGTTCCTGCAGTTGAAAAGCTGTTGGAAAGCAAAGAGGGCGACGAAAAGACTGGTATTTCTATTGTGCTGAAAGCCCTTGAAGAGCCGATTCGCCAAATTGCTTCCAATGCTGGTGTTGAAGGCTCCGTTATTCTTGAAAACATTCGGAAAGCAGGTAAAGTCGGCTATGGTTACGATGCTGCTACTGGTAAGTATGGCGACATGCTCAGCTTTGGCGTTGTAGATCCAACCAAGGTTACCCGTTTTGCTCTGGAAAATGCAGCATCCGTTGCAGAGACGGTGCTGACCACAGAGTCTCTGGTTGCTGACAAACCGGAACCGAAAGCCCCGGCCGCACCGGCTCCTGAACAGAACATGGGCGGCATGTATTAATTCTCTATTCCTCCTTTAAAATAAATTAAGCAGGCTGCTGTATACACTCTTTTGAAGTGTGTGCAGCAGCCTGCTTTTTGTTTTAGAGAACCCGGAAATCAGATAAGCTCACAATTTTCAGACTGAAAATTAATAAAAATTTACCACATTTTATAAAATTAAACACCACTCGACACTTGGATCTAACTCTATGGAGAAGAGTTTACATAATTTATAAAAACCGTTGCAATCAGGTATCATTTGGACTATAATAAATCTATCAGTGGTGAAAGGTGGTGGAAAGTGGGGCACTTTCCTTAAAAAGTGTGAAACTTTCCTGAGGTAGCGGTTATGTTGATCGGTGAGTACCAGCATAATATCGATGCAAAAGGGCGTATAATTGTTCCTTCCAGATTCCGAGAAGATCTGGGAGAGCGCTTTTATATTGCTAAAGGCCTTGACCATTGCTTGTTTGTCTTTTCCCCAGATGAGTGGGCTAGACTACAGGAAAAAGTGAGCGCAATGCCAATCAGCAAAGCGCGTGGCCTGCAGCGCTTTTTCTTTTCCGGCGCGGCAGAAGTGGCACCGGACCGGCAAGGGCGTATTCTGATTCCTCAGGTTTTACGGGAACATGCGCATCTTACAAAGGATGTTACTTTCATCGGCGCATCCAGCCGAGCAGAAATCTGGGATACAGCCGCTTGGAATGCCTTTAATGACAACCTGACGGAGGAAAGCATTGCGGAAGCAATGGATGAACTGGAACTTTAATGGATGGAGGCACGCATGGAATTTCAGCATATCCCTGTTTTGTTCCATGAAACGATAGACAGTTTAGCTGTTTGTCCGGATGGACGCTATATCGACGGTACTGCGGGCGGTGGTGGACACAGTCAAGCCATCTTGGACAAGCTGACTGGAAATGGGCGTTTGCTTTCCATTGATCGGGATCCGGATGCAGTTGCTGCCTGTACAAAACGTTTTACCGGGAATCCGCACAGCGTTATTCGGCGTGGAAATTATGCGGATATGCTGGAAATTGCTAAAAGTTTGGACATGCTTCCGGTGAATGGCGTGTTGCTGGACATTGGCGTATCCTCTTATCAATTGGATGATCCGGAGCGGGGATTTTCCTATCATCATGATGCACCGCTCGATATGCGAATGAGCAAAGAAGGCTTAAGCGCAAAAGATATTGTCAACACTTTTTCATGGCAGGAACTTGCTGAAATTTTAAGTAAATATGGGGAAGAGCGTTTTTCAGCGCGAATTGCTCGCGGAATTATACAGGCAAGAGAAAAAGCACCAATTGAAACGACTTGCCAGCTGGCTGAGATTGTCAAAGCCAATATTCCTGCAGCTGTCCGCAGAAAGCCTGGCCACCCTGCTCGGCAGACGTTTCAGGCATTGCGGATTGCTGTAAACGGAGAATTAGATGCCTTGGAAGCCGGGCTGTCTGCGGCCTTTGAAGCACTTGCTCCGGGTGGCCGTTTATGTGTCATTACCTTTCAATCGCTGGAGGATCGTATTGTCAAACATCAGATGGCAGAATGGTGCAAAGGCTGCACCTGCCCGCCGGATTTTCCGGTTTGTGTTTGCGGAAAGAAACCACGTGCGTCGCTACTGTATCACAAGGGCCTTGTCCCAAGTGAAGCGGAAATTGCGCAAAACCCGCGTAGCAGAAGTGCCAGACTCCGAGTATGTACAAAATTGTAATAAAAATGACAAAATAATTACAATTTTAACATTATGTTCATAAATTTAGTTTCTATTTTGTGATAAGATAGTATATATTGATGAATATGAAGAAGGTGACCCCAATGCATAGCGGCGAAGCATATGATTTTGATTTGTTCGAAAATCATGTTGAGGAAAGGGCTAAGGAAACTCCGGAATCCACGCAGCCGGATAATGTTATTGAAATGCCACAAGATGTTGCAAAGAAGCATAAAAAGGTCAGACTGCATCGCCATCCGCTGAGAGTGGCGGCTGCCTGTGTTGGTTTAGTCGTTCTGGTTGGTATTATGGGTTCCTTCGTTTATGGTCAGGTACAGCTTTCTGAGTTGGCGGTAGAGGTTAGTCAGGCAGACAACTCTTTGGGGGAACAGAAGAGCCTTTCTACACAGTTGCAGATGAAAAACGATGCCAAACATTCTCTCTCTTCCGTTGAAAAGACCGCGACGGAACAGCTTGGTATGACAAAAGTGGATTCCAGCCAATTAGAAACAGTGGAAATGAACAGCAGCGACAAAGCGCAGGTGCTTCAAAAGACGGGCAATGATTTCTTAACAAGAGTGTGGAACCGCATCTACATACTATTGTCATAATATTTGGTTGCTGAAAATATAGATAAAATAATGCGGAGTCAAATGATGGCTCAGTTTTGCGGATTGGGGGAGAGTTAAGGAAGTTTTTTTCTTAACTCTTTTTTCTTTTAGCTTCCCAGGAATATCAGAAGGAGGAAAGCAAATGGCAAAGGGTACGACTTCCAAAATGTGGCGGCGCACTACGATTGTGCTGTTGCTGCTTATCATTTTTGGTTTCGGAACCGTCGTTGTCAGCCTGATGAAATTGCAGTTGATCAATGGTGAAACGCTGAAATCGCGGGCTGTGGAAAATCAACTTAAGGATACAACGATTGTTGCTCAGCGCGGGACAATTTATGACTGTAATATGAAAAAACTGGCCCAAAGCGCGACTGTCTGGAAAGTCGTGCTTGCTCCGGCCCAGCTGTATAATACAAATGGCGTTGGCAAACTGACAGACAAAGAAAAAGCAAAACGAGAACAAAAAATTGAACAGGAAAAAGCGGCTGTTGCCGAATGTTTGAATCAGGCCTTGGGAATTGATAAAGCGAAGGTCCTCAACATCCTTGAAACTAAAAGGAATTCTTACTGGGAAGTTGTTGCATCAAAAGTGGAAACAGATGCAAAAGATAAGATTGTCAACTATGAGGATGCTTATGGAAAAAGGACGAAGGACACATCCAGTCTCCCCAACATTATCAGTTTGGTAGAGGATTATAAGCGTTACTATCCATACGGAGACTTTGCCAGCAGCGTATTGGGCTTTACCAATAACGATGGAGATGGCGTAGAAGGGCTGGAAGCGGAATATAATAGCCAACTGGCCGGCGTCAATGGGCGCATTATAGCAGCGAAAAGCGCAACACAAACGGATATGCCATTTCAATATCAGCAAAAAGTCAAGGCACAGAATGGTTCGTCGCTGGTACTCACTATCGACGAAGTTGTGCAGCATACTATGGAGAAATATTTGGATGAAGGCGCAAAGCTGAATAAAGTTGGAAACCGTGCCTGCGCCATTCTGATGAATGTTAAAACAGGAGAAATTTTAGGTATGACAACGCGGGGCGACTTTAATGTCAATGATCCGCTGGCCGCAAGTATAGCAGAGACAGGAGACTTTGACCCCAACAGCCCGCGTGTGTTGACAGATGATGAAAAAGCCAGAGTCGCAAAACTGCCGAAAGACCAGCAGGCGGCTGCAACTTTGAAAGCACTGCAGCAGAAGTGGCGAGATAAGTGCGTGAGCGATACCTATATGCCCGGCTCTGTTTTTAAAATGTGTACCGCTTCTATGGCGTTGGAAGAAGGCGTGGTTAATGAAAGCACTCCGTTTTTCTGCAGCGGTTCTATTAATGTGGAGGGAACGATCATCCACTGCTGGAAATCCGGAGGCCATGGTGCTGAAACATTTGAGCAGGCTTTGTTAAATTCCTGCAACCCCCAATTTGCCACCCTTGGCATGGAGTTGGGTAATCACCGTTTCTTTAAATATTTCCAAGCATTTGGTTTTACAAAGAAGACGGGGATTGACCTACCCGGTGAACCAACCAGTTACAGCTATTATGCTGAAAAAGATCTGAATAAGATTAATTTGGCAGTTGAGGGCTTTGGACAGAACTTTAAGATTACACCTGTACAGATGGTTACTGCCTGTGCAGCAGTTGCAAATGGCGGCTATTTGGTGCAGCCGCATGTGGTCAAACAAATTGTTGATGCAGATGGAAATATTGTGCAGACAGCTTCCAATGCAACCAAACGGCAGGTGATTTCGTCCAGTACCAGTAAGCGTGTCGCAGCAATGCTGGAAAAAGATGCTCTCGCCGGTACTGCAAAAAATGGTTATATCCCCGGTTACCGGATAGCAGGCAAGACAGGTACGAGTGAAAAAGTGGATAAGGATAATGCGCTGAAGGCTAAAACCGGCGTGAAAGGCAATTATTATGTCGCTTCCTACTGTGGTTTTGCACCGGCGGATGATCCGCAGTATGCACTGCTTGTTTTCTGCGATGAACCAAATGGAAGCAGTTACTACGGCAATGCGGTTTCCGGACCGATTTTTAATAAAATTATGAGTGAAGTTCTGCCCTACCTTGGAGTGGAACCAAAGTATACGACGGAGGAGCAGGAAAAACTGGATGTAAAAGCACCGGATGTGACTGGAAAAAGCATTACACAGGCAAAATCCACTGTGATTTCTGCAAACGGTGAACTGAAAGTTCGCACTTATGGAAATGGCAGTACAGTCGTTTCACAGCTTCCGGAAGGCGGCTCTAACATTCCGCGCGGCGGCACAATCGCACTGTTTACCAATGGGGACAGCCAGAACAAGACCGTAAAAGTCCCTAATCTGGTTGGCGACGGTACAAACTCTATCAGTACAGTAGAAAGTCTTGCTTCGGATTCCAGCTTGAATATTTCCATCACCGGCGTATCCACTAACAATGCGTCCGGAGCTGTGGCAACTACACAGAGTGTGGCAGCTGGGCAGGAAGTTCAGCCGGGAACCGTCATCACGGTGAACTTTGCAGAAAAGGGTGACTCCGGCTGATAAAATTTGCACATACACTGTAGTATAATGAACCGGAGAGATTTTTTGCTGTAAACAAGTACAGCAGAAAGGAGGCTTTTGCTGATGACAAGTCAGTCGATTGTAGTTGGAAAAGAGGAAACGGCCCGCTTACTCAATAGGTTGCTAAAAGACTGTGGCTGGGAGCAGGTGAAAGCAGTGTTGCCCGGCAAGGAGCAGCAAAAAAAGCTGTTGGTCGTGGATTCTCCGGAAATGCTCAGATGGGTGCAGGGATTTCCTCAATGCCTTGCAGAATATACGCTGCGGGAAGATCCCCGCTTTGCCGGCGTGAAGCTGACAACCTATTCGCTGGAAAATGACCGGGCAGACTATACGGCGCGTGGTTTGCATACTACGCCGGAAGGCTATAAGGCGTTTGAAATTGTCGGCACCGGATGTATCGGGAGAGTGCGGCTGCGTATGCTTCCAGCTTGTGGCGAGGAACTGATTCTGATTGCGGCTTCTGCAGCAGTGGTATGCGGTGCGCCGTTTGCACAGGTATTGAGCTCTCTGCACAAAATATTTTAATTAAAATATGGCTGAAAAAACAGCTTTCGGCAAAGTTAACTTTGCCATTCGTATGATTTGTGCTATAATACGGAAGTTAAGCTGTGGGACGTGTGTCCCAGTCGGAGGGTGAAAGAGAAATATGGATGTTTTTGCAATTGTTCTGGCTGCTGTAATTGCTTTTGCAGTGACAGCCCTGCTGGGGAAGTGGATGGTTCCTTTTCTGCATAAGCTCAATTTCGGGCAGACGATTCGGGAAGTAGGGCCAAAATGGCACCAAAAGAAAAATGGAACGCCGACCATGGGCGGCTTTATGTTCATGATTGGTATTTTGGTTGCGCTGGCAGCCTGCGTTCCCCTTACGTTGGAGAATGGAAAAACACTGAGTGATGATATGGTTGGCACCCGTGTCATCGGTGGTTATTTGATGGCGCTGGCTTTTGGTGCAATCGGTTTTTTAGATGATTACATCAAGGTTGTCAAAAAACGTAATCTTGGACTGACAGTTTTGCAAAAATTAATTTTGCAGTGTATAGTAGCGGGCGGTTTTCTGCTGACGATGAAATTGGGCGGCGCAACTTCTGTGACCATGATACCTTTTGTCGGTCCGGTGGATTTTGGCATTTGGTACTGGATCGTTGCATTTCTCGGAATTGTCGGCATGGTCAATGCCGTGAATTTTACAGACGGTATTGATGGACTAAACGGTTCTGTAACTTTCTTTGTAGCAGTCTTTTTTATGATTATTGCCGGAATGCTGAAATCCGTCGGAATGGGCGTTTTTGCGGCTGCATGTGCGGGCGGCTGTCTTGGTTTCCTGATTTGGAATTTCAATCCGGCGAAAGTCTTTATGGGCGATACAGGTTCTCTATTCCTTGGCGGAATGGTTTGTGCAATGGGCTTTGGTCTCAACATCCCTATTTTAATTCTTGTTGTGGGAATTATTTATATTATTGAAATCCTTTCGGTTATTTTGCAGGTTATTTATTTCAAGGCAACACATGGCAAGCGTCTCTTTAAAATGACGCCAATCCATCACAGCTTTGAGATGCGCGGCTGGAGTGAAATTAAAATTTGTTCCGTATTCAGTATGATTACGGCTGTGGCGGGCGTAATAGCTTTGCTGCTGGCAATGAGTGCCTATGGCGTTCTTTAAAACTTCAGTATTATCACTCAAACATAAATGGAGTCCAGAAAGGGCTGGGAAGGAGAAAATTTCATGGCAATTTACAACAGCAGGGGCGCGGCTGGTACACAGCGCCGGCATGCTGCACCCGCAAATGGGCATCCTGCTGTGCGGCCGTCTGTATCGTCGGCGGCATCACCAGCCGTTGCTAAAGTACGCGGCAAATGGAAAAGCAGATTAAAAATATTCTCAACCCGCTCTGGTATGGATTTGACTTTCTTTTTTCTGGTTTTGCTGCTTGTGTGCATAGGCCTTGTTATGGTTTTTTCGGCAAGCTATGCAAACTCCAGCTACCGCTTCGGAACACCTTACTTTTTTGTGAAGAATCAGGCGAAGTATGCAGTGCTGGGCGTTGTCGTTATGATGATGCTTTCCTATTTCGATTACCACCATTTGCATAAATTAACCTTTCCTGTTTATCTTATCACGGTAATTTTGCTTGGCATTACAGTCGTTTTTAAAGGCTCTTCACTGGTCAAGTTAACAAACGGTGCTTACCGATGGATCACAATCGGCGGTTTTCAATTTCAGCCATCTGAGATTGCAAAATTTGCGTTGGTGCTTGTCTTTGCGCACTTGCTTTCTACGGCGCCCGATAAAAAAGACAAAAGGAGCAGGCGTATTCGGACTTTGACTTATGTCGCCACAATCGGAATTCTTTGTGGCTTGGTTGTGGCAGAAAAACATATGTCGGCAACGATTATTCTGCTGCTGCTTGCGGCAGTGATGCTGTTTATTGGTGGTTTACCGGCGAAATGGTTTGTCGGCGGGATTATAGTTGCCAGTGCTGCATTAATATTCGTAGCAAACCTTCCTTATTACCAGCATGTTTCCACGCGGTTTACAATTTGGAAAAACCCATGGGATCCATCACTTTCCTCCAATGATGCATGGCAAACGCAGCAGTCACTTTATGCAATTGGTTCCGGCCGGCTGCTGGGACTCGGACTCGGGAAAAGCAGGCAAAAATATCTGTATTTGCCGGAACCGCAGAACGATTTCATTTTTTCCATCGTGTGTGAGGAGCTTGGTTTCATTGGAGCTCTGGTTATTATTATTTTGTTTGCTCTGCTGATTTGGCGCGGTGTCATGATCGCTCTGCGTGCAAAAGACAGATTTGGCATGCTGTTGGGAGTTGGCTTAATTATGCAAGTTGGCATTCAAGTGGTGCTTAATATTGCAGTAGTAACCAATACAATTCCCAATACCGGTGTGAGTTTGCCGTTCTTTAGCTATGGCGGCACTTCCATGGTTATGCTGCTGGCACAGATGGGGATCATCCTTTCCATATCGCGAACATCCAGTATAGAAAAATCATAGCGGGGAATCAGCGGCAAAGGCGCAATGTACGCTTTTGCTTTTTGTGCTGTTTGTTGATTCCTGTAATAAAGGGGCTGTAAATGATGAAAATCATATTTGCCGGCGGTGGTACTGCCGGACACATCAATCCGGCGCTGGCAATCGCAGGTTATGTGAAGGAGCAGGAGCCTGATGCACAAATTTTATATATCGGCGCAAAAGGAGGGATGGAAGAACGGCTGGTACCGCAGGCCGGATTTGATTTCCAAAGTATTACTATTTCTGGATTTCAGCGCAAACCGAGCTTTGAAAATTTGAAAAAGAATCTCAGGACAGTCGCACATCTTTTCACTTCAACTGTGGAATCCAAAAAAATTCTACAGAAATTTAAGCCGGATATCTGTGTTGGGACAGGCGGTTATGTTTCCGGGCCGGTTATTCGAGAGGCAATGAAATTGCATATTCCGTCGGTTATCCATGAGCAAAATGCATTTCCGGGCGTGACAAACAAAGCACTCAGTAAAGATGCGGACCGGGTTCTGTTGGCAAATGCCGATGCGGAAAAATATATGGCGAAACATTCCCGCTGTATACTTACCGGAAATCCGGTCCGCATGGCCGTAATTCGTGCAGACCGAATCGCTTCCCGCAGGAAGCTGGGTCTGGACAGCCGCCCGCTTATTCTTTCCTTTGGCGGCAGTTTAGGAGCACGGAGAATTAATGAAGCCGTGCTGGACTTAATAACGGATACTGCGAAGACAGATCGGTTTCAGCATATTCACGCCTATGGGAAATATGGAGACTGGTTTCCGGAAAAGCTGAAAGAGCGCGGTATTAACCTTGCTGATCACCCCAATTTTGACATCCGTCCGTATATCGATGACATGCCGGACTGCCTTGCAGCGGCAGACTTGGTGATTTGCCGAGCCGGCGCAATTACCCTCAGTGAACTGCAGGCCAAAGGACGTGCGGCGCTGATTATTCCCAGCCCCAATGTTGCCGAAAATCACCAATACTACAATGCAATGAGTATGGTCAATCGCAAAGCAGCGGATATACTCGAAGAAAAGGATCTTTCAGGAAAAGCACTGATTCAAAAAGTTCAGAAACTTTTTGAGGATTCGGCGACGATTCCCACTTTGGCTGCAAATGCAAAAAAAATGGCGATTCTTAACACAAATGAACGAATTTATGGGATTTTGAAAGAGGTTTTAGCGGAGCGCCGTGCACATGAAACTATTTTTCCGTCTGCATAAATCAATTTGCTTCTTAACTGCACCGAAACACCTTCACTCTGCATATTATGGCACAGACTATGTGGGGGTGTTAAAATGTCAAGATTACGCATCAGCGGCCCTTGCAGGCTGCACGGCGAGCTTCAGGTCCATGGCGCTAAAAACAGCGCTTTGCCCCTGCTGGCTGCCTCACTGCTGTGCAGCACGCCATGTGAGCTGCAAAATTGTCCGCATTTGTCGGATGTGGACACAGCAATTGCTATTCTGCGGGAGCTTGGCTGCCGTGTCTCTTTTGAAGGAGACACGGTAGTGATCGATTCCCGTCCGGCATCTGCCTGTGAAATTTCAGATGCGCTTATGCGCGAAATGCGTTCTTCAATTATTTTTCTGGGCGCAATTCTCGGCCGTGCTGGGGAGGCATCACTTAGTTTTCCCGGAGGATGTGAACTCGGTCCGCGCCCAATCGATTTGCATTTGCAGGCGCTGCGCAGGCTGGGTGTCAACATCATCGAAGATCATGGCAGGCTTACCTGCACAGTACCAGACGGTTTACATGGCGCGGAAATTGCCCTTGCTTTTCCGAGCGTTGGCGCAACAGAAAATGTGATGATTGCAGCATCCGTTGCGCGGGGCACTACAGTGTTGGAAAATGCTGCACGTGAGCCGGAAATTGAAGATTTGGCGGGTTTCCTCAATGCGTGCGGTGCACAGATTATCGGTGCAGGCACAGGCACGGTGCGCATTGAGGGAGTCAGCAGATTAACTGGCTGCACTTACCATGTGATACCCGACCGGATTGCAGCGGCAACTTATCTTGCTGCTGCTGCAGCTACCGGAAGCCAGCTGACACTGCTTGGTGTGATTCCACGGCATTTAAGGCCTGTCCTGCCGGTGCTTGAAGAGGCGGGATGCCGTATATGGACTCATCAGAATACATTAGAAATTCTTCCGCCTCGGGTGCTGAACCGAGTGCACCTTGTCCGTACCATGCCCTATCCTGGTTTTCCAACGGATGCACAGGCTCCAATTATGGCAATGACAACTGTGGCTCACGGAACAAGCGTCTTTGTGGAAAATATATTTGAAGAACGCTATAAGCACGTTGGTGAATTGCTGCGCATGGGTGCGAATATTCGTGTGGATGGCCGTGTGGCAGTTGTAGAAGGTGTTCCGGGCCTTTCCGGCGCACCAGTGGAAGCGGCTGATCTGCGCGGCGGCGCAGCACTGGTCATTGCTGGGCTTGTGGCACAGGGACAAACGATTGTAAGCGGTATCCATCATATTGACCGTGGCTATGAACACATAGAACAGTCCCTGCAGAAGCTGGGTGCGGATGTGGAAAGGATTCCGGATACGGAGGACGAATAGGGAATGACGAGGAACATACAAAATAAAGGAAAGCCAGGCCCGAGGCAGGTGTCAGCAGGTCAGCGTCAGAGGGCATACAACCGCATGCGTCACCAAAAGCGGATGCAGGCGCTGTTTTACATTGTGATTTTTTTGATTGTCATTATAACGGCTGTTACATTGTCTCTATCACTTTTATTTAAGATCCAATCGATTGAAGTCGAGGGAAAGTCGCGCTACACAGTGCAGCAGATTACGCAGTCGTGTGGGATTACGACTGGTCAGAATCTTATTACTGCAAAAGTTAAGGATGCTGCAGACAAAATTAAAAGGGCATGCCCCTATTTGGGAGAAGTTACGGTTAAGCGATGTCTGCCTGCAAAAATCGTGATTAAAGTACAGGAAGCAACGGCTTCCGGTGCGGTGGTGTGGAATAATCGATATGTTTTGCTGGATTCCTCCGGAAAGGTATTGGAAATCAGCAAGACAGCACCAGCATCCATCCCTACTGTAAAGGGACTAACAGTCGTTTCTGCAAAGGTCGGAAATCAGGTTGCCTATAAGGACACGGAACGGAGCGCGCTGTTTCAGCAGATTGCTGCAGCTGTGAAAGTTTCCGGAATGACAGGTGTTCATTCGATTGACGTGACAAATGAGTATGATCTAAACCTTTCCTGCAGCACAGTGGGCGGTGGATTCCTTACGGTTAAGCTGGGGAATTCCACTTATTTGGAGAAAAAGCTGCGCTTTGTAAAAGCAACGATTGGACAGCATTTGTCTGGCGAATATGGAACCTTTGATGTGTCTTCAGTGGGAAAAGAGAAGTCCGTTACTTGGTTTACACCAGCTTCGTCTGCCTCCTCTTCGGTGTCTTCTGCGGCTTCATCTGCATCTTCTCTGCAGACTGGTTCGAAGCAAACGAAGAGCACTTCCGAAAGCGGAAATGGCACCGAAGAAGAGGACAATACTGAGCAGTCAGGTGATAATGGAGAATGATTGTCTCAAAAGCTCTAGAAGAGGATTCTTTTCAGCCGCATTTGTGTTACAAAAGTAGGAAAACGAAAAAAATCATTGAAATTGGACGCAAAAAGTGTTAAATTAATGATAGGATTGTGTATCGAGAAATTGGGAAGATAAATTCGTGCGGCGCTTGCTGCAGGATGTGTAAATAAGGAGGAAACGGCAAATGCCTTTCGAAATTGACAACGACTTTGAGAACGTCGTCCAAATTAAAGTTATCGGCGTTGGCGGTGGCGGTGGAAACGCGATTGACCGGATGGTAACCATGGGTGTGCAGGGCGTAGAGTTTATCAGTGTTAATACAGATAAACAGGCTCTGTATCGTTCAAAAGCAACACAAAAGATTCAAATCGGTGAAAAAGTGACGCATGGGAAAGGTGCTGGAAGCAAACCGGAAATGGGCAGCAAGGCTGCAGATGAAAGCCGTGAGGCCATTACGGAAGCGGTTCGTGGCAGCGATATGGTCTTTATTACCGCAGGTATGGGCGGCGGTACAGGCACAGGTGCTGCGCCGATTGTGGCAGAAATTGCACGTGATCTTGGCATCCTTACAGTTGGTATTGTGACAAAGCCTTTTGCTTTTGAGGGCAAACGCCGTATGGAGCAGGCAGAGAATGGCATTGAGCAGCTGCGGGAGCATGTAGATTCACTGGTCGTTATCCCCAATGAACGGCTAAAATTGGTTTCCGAGCAGCGTATTACACTGCTTAATGCTTTTTCGATTGCAGATGATGTGCTTCGCCAAGGTGTCCAGAGTATTTCTGATTTGATCAAATTGCCCGGTTTGGTTAATTTGGATTTCGCTGATGTAACAGCTGTTATGAAAGATGCCGGATATGCTCACATGGGCGTTGGCCGTGCTTCCGGTAAGGATAAGGCAGAGGCCGCCGCGAATATGGCAATTTCCAGCCCACTCTTAGAAACCAGTATCAGTGGGGCAAAAGGTGTCATTATCAATATTACTTCTTCTCCTGATATTGGACTGGATGAAATTGAGACAGCGTCTACAATGATTAGTGAGCAGGCCAGTGAAGATGCGAATATCATTTGGGGTGCTGCATTCGATGAGAACATGGATGATGAAATGAGCGTAACCGTAATTGCTACTGGTTTCGCAACGCATGATGGTTCCGAGCCGGATGCTGATGCAGATGATGACACATCGACAACAGGTGATAAAAAGGTGCTGAACGGTGCTTTTAGTAGTGGAACCAGCAGCATTAATAAATCCAAGTCGGCTTCTGCGTCTTCTTCTAAATCTGCTAATGCATCAACGACTTCCGCAGAAGACGATGATGATACATTTGTAGATATTATGTCTATCTTTAACCGCAATAAATAAAAGCAGAAATGAATTTTCAGAAGAACCGATATTTGCATATATTGTGCAGAATCGGTTCTTTTTTGTGGAATAGGGCTCCCATGGTGATCCATTCAAAACCTGTATGTTGTCAATCACCGAATAGGGTTGCGCAAAATATGCAGATTCGGCTTGTAATCAGGCGCTGAAATTGTTATAATAAAAGTCAGCTGGTAGCTGAAAGTATTTTGCGGGGGTAACATTGAAAGTCCGTCCCATGGGGGATTTCCTGTGGATTTGTGGGAAAAACTTCTAAGGAACAGGGGATGACATCAATGCTGTCTTACTACAAGACCGTTGCAGACCGGATGCAGGAACTTCCCGCAGATGAGCCAGGCTGCTGGATTAGCTGTATTGCACCGGAGGATGAAGAGATTTCGGCACTGATTAAGCGCTTTAATATTGATCCTGATTTCTTTCGTGCAGCAATGGATGATGAGGAAAGCCCGCGAATTGATCAGGATGATAATTGTACGTTGATTATCGTAGATATTCCGGTTGTTGAAAAACAGAAGAGCGGAAAGCTGTTTTATTTTACTCGGCCGTTGGGAATTATTATGACGCAAAAGAATGTTCTGACAGTCAGTTTGCAGGAAAATCCGGTGTTGGATGAATTTGCTGACGGGGCTGTACAGGATGTGCAGACAAACCTAAAGACACGGTTCGTGCTGCAATTGATGCTGCGTATCGCTTCCCGCTACCTGATGTACTTGAAACAGATTAACCGTATGAGCGATGCCGTAGAGCAAGAGCTGCGCAAGTCCATGAAGAACAATGAGTTGATTCAGCTTTTGGATATTGAGAAATCCTTAGTGTATTTTTCTTCTTCCCTCAAACAAAATGAAATTACGTTGGAAAAGATTATGCGCGGTCGTGTGATCAAGTTTTATGATGAGGATCAGGACCTGCTGGAAGATGTTCTGATTGAAGTTAAGCAGGCAATTGATATGTCGAATATTTATCTGAATATTCTTTCTGGTACGATGGATGCATTTGCGTCTATAATCAGCAATAACCTGAATATGGTGATGAAAGTGCTGGCTTCCATCACACTGATTATTTCAATTCCAACGGTTGTTGCGGGCTTTTATGGAATGAATGTTGCCCAAATGCCGGTGCCGTATTTTTGGTTCCCGCTTGTACTTTCTGGAGCCTGCATACTGATTGCTGTGCTCATTTTAAAAAAGAAAAATATGATGTGAAGTTTGCAGGGGAAGGCGACAAGTTTGGAAAAGAGAAAAGTGGATGCACAAAGGATGACAGAGGAAGCTCCTTTGCTGCATGCAGGTGAGCAGATTTTGCTGAATGGCATGATTTATACAGCGCGTGATCAAGCACATAAACGAATTACAGCGATGATGGCAGAAGAAAAGCCTTTTCCGTTTCCACTGCAGGGGGCTAGTATCTATTACGCAGGTCCGACTCCAACTCCGCCAAACCTGCCGATCGGTGCCTGCGGTCCAACGACTTCCAGTCGAATGGATCCTTATGCGCCTGCTTTTTTGGACGCTGGACTGAAATGCATGATTGGCAAGGGGAAACGCAGCGAAGACGTTTGTCGGGCTATCTGCCGCAATAAGGCTGTGTATCTCTGTGCAATTGGTGGTGCCGGCGCATTAGCAGCTCAAAGTGTGCGGAGCCTTGAAGTTATTGCTTTTCCAGATTTGGGATGTGAATCAATCAAGCGGCTGACAGTTGAAAATTTTCCCTTAATCGTTGCCATTGACTGTCATGGCGGTAACTTGTTTCATTGATTCATTTTGAAAATAAGATAGGGGATCTTGCTATTTTCATGAATGAGTGTTATATTTGCAAGCTAGTTAATGTAAGTGGAATTCCTCTCCGGTGGGAGAGGTTTTTTATACGAACAATTATCAGAAACAAACTCAGGAGGCTGTTTATGACAGAATTTCTGATTCGACATTTTATAAAAAATTATCAAAGTACGGAAAATGAAAAGGTACGTTCTGCTTATGGACGCTTTTCCGGCATTGTCGGTGTTGTAACCAACATTTTGCTGGCAGTATTGAAGTTTACAGCCGGAACACTATTCAGAAGCCTTGCTATTACAGCAGACGCCATTAATAACCTGTCAGACTCAGCATCCAGCATTGTGACATTAGTAGGTTTTAAGCTGGCAGAGAAACCAGCAGACGAAGAACATCCGTTTGGACATGAGCGAATTGAATACCTTAGCGGGCTGATTGTGTCTTTTGTCATTTTAATGGTAGGGCTGCAGCTGGTTCAGGAGGCCGTAGGCAAGATCTTGTCGCCGGAAGAATCACAGAGCGGCATACTTTTCACGGCTATTTTATTGATTTCCATTTTGATAAAATTTTGGCAATTCCTGTTTTATAAAAATGTCAGTGGGCGTATTCATTCAAAAGCACTGCTGGCAAATGCGGCAGACAGCCGGATGGATGTTTTTTCAACCTTAACAATTTTAATTGGAAGCCTGATTACTCAAGCGACAGGTTTTAATCTGGATGGTTATATGGGCCTTGCGGTAGCGGTGCTTATTATCCTTACAGGTCTGAAGCTTATTAAAGAAACCAGTGACCCGCTGCTTGGACAAGCACCAGACAAGGAACTGGTGGATAAAATTTATAAGAATATTAAAGCCTATGATGGAATTCTCGGGGTGCATGACCTAACGGTTCACAATTATGGACCGAATCGCTGGTTTGCGACCATTCACTGTGAAGTGGACGCGCACAAAAATGTTTTGGCCAGCCATGACTTGATTGACAATATTGAGCGCAAAGTTGGTCAACAACTCAATATTCAGCTTGTCATTCATATGGACCCGGTCATTATAGATGATCCAAGAACAAACGAGCTTTGCCGCCAAGTGAATGATATGGTGAAAGCGGTAGAGCCGCAGGCTTCCATCCATGATTTCCGCGTGGTCTGGGGACCAACACATAGCAATGTGATCTTTGATGTTTGTGTATCGTTTTCCTGCCCTTTGTCAGATAAAGAGCTGCTGTCTCGCATAAAAATGGGCATACAGGCTCTTAGTGAAACTTATTATCCGGTTGTAACCATCGATCATGATTATGTAAAGGGCATTAGACCGGAGAACGATTGAGCTAAAATGTGTACCTGTCTGCGGAATACACGAGAAAAAAGATGCAAACAAATGAGAAAAGGCACCTTAAATGTGGTATTGAAAATCCACTTTAAGGTGCCTTTTGATAACGAACTTTATTAGATTGTTATGGCGGTTTTTAACAGCTGATTTGTTTCCCATTGAAACAGGGAACTAAAAGTCAGACAACACTGAATAACATGTCACCGTAAGTCGGATAAGGCCAGTAAGTTTTGCCAACCATCGGCTCAATTTCATCAGCAACTTTTCGTGTCTTTTCCATCTGAGCAAACAGAGTGTGACGAGAATAATTGGCCTGTTCCTGCACAGAGCCTTTTCCTTCTCCGGCAATTGCTTTCTGCAGCTTTTCTGTTTCTTGATAGAGAGAATCACAAAGTGACGAAAGCTTTTGCAGGATATCTTTTTCGTAATGAATACTGATATTTGTGCATACCGCAGCTTTTGTCTGCGCTTCTTCACTTAAATCTTTCATATATTTCCCAGCCGCCGGCAGAATATCCTTGTAAATCATATCTATCATCGTCAAAGCTTCAATATGAAGCTGTTTGGTATAATTTTCAAGCTGAATTTCGCTGCGGGAATAAACTTCATCCTTTGACAATACACCATGATGCTCAAAGAGCTTTACATTTTCCGGATGGGTGTAATAAGGCATAGCATCTGCAGTGGAAGCGAGGTTCAAGAGGCCGCGTTTCTCCGCTTCTTTTACCCATGCCTCTGTATAGCCATCGCCATTAAAGACGATCCGCTTGTGGTTATGATAAGCATCATGAATAATGGTGTTGAGTTCTTTTGTAAAGTCTTTTGCATTTTCAAGCCGGTCCGCATATTTTTCCAGAACATCGGCCACGATGGTGTTGAGCATCATGTTCGGGCAGGCAATGGAAACCGTGGAGCCAAGCATACGAAACTCAAACTTGTTTCCAGTGAATGCAAACGGGGAAGTACGGTTGCGGTCTGTTGTGTCTTTCGGCAGCGGCGGCAGTTCATCAACGCCGATTGTCAGCACTTCCTTGTCTTTCTGAGCATAATTTTTCCCTTGGTCAATGGAGTCCAAAACAGCGGTCAGCTCATCACCGAGGAAAATAGAAATGATAGCAGGCGGTGCTTCGTTGGCACCCAAACGATGATCATTTCCAGCACTGGCAACCGAGATACGCAGCAAATCCTGATGCTCATCAACTGCTTCAATAACAGCAACTAAGAAAAGCAGAAATTGTGCGTTTTCCCGCGGAGAATCACCCGGATCCAGCAGATTTGTACCGGCGTCGGTGGAAATAGACCAGTTATTATGTTTACCGGAACCATTTACACCATCAAACGGCTTTTCATGCAGCAGGCAGGCAAGTCCATGCTTTGCCGCAACTTTTTTCATAATCTCCATGGTGAGCTGATTATGATCGGCAGCAATATTTGCACCCGTGAAAATTGGTGCAAGTTCATGCTGGGAAGGGGCAACTTCATTATGCTCGGTTTTTGCAAGAATACCAAGTTTCCACAATTCGTCATCCAAGTCCTCCATAAAGGCCTTGACACGCGGCTTGATGACACCAAAGTAATGGTCCTCCATCTCCTGACCCTTTGGCGGTTTTGCACCAAAAAGGGTACGGCCTGTGTAAACCAGGTCACGACGCTTCAGATAGAGGTCACGGTCAATCAGGAAATACTCCTGCTCCGGACCAACGGTTGTGTTCACACGCTGTGTAGAGGTGTCGCCAAACAAACGTAAAATACGCAGCGCCTGTTTGTTGATTGCATTCATAGAGCGCAGAAGCGGTGTCTTTTTGTCCAGTGCTTCACCGCCGTAGGAGCAGAACGCAGTGGGGATACAAAGTGTGTTGTTTTTAATGAAGGCATCACTTGTTGGGTCCCATGCTGTGTATCCACGTGCCTCAAAAGTGGCGCGCAGACCGCCGGACGGAAAAGAACTGGCATCCGGCTCGCCCTTAATGAGTTCTTTACCAGAGAACTCCATAATGACCTTTTCTCCGTCCACTGGATAAATGAAACTGTCATGTTTTTCTGCAGTGATTCCTGTCATTGGCTGGAACCAGTGGGTAAAATGCGTACAGCCGTTTTCCACAGCCCAGTCTTTCATTGCATTGGCAACAATATTGGCGACATCCGGAATCAGCGGCTGGCCTTCTTTGCGTGTCTTCATCAATGCTTTAAAGGTATCTCGCGGCAAACGTGCTTTCATCACAGTCTCGTTGAAAACAAGACTGCCGAACATTTCTGGAACCGTACTCATGCAATTTCCCTCCATCTCAAGTAATTACTTATGTAAATGGACTTGTCAATAATGAAAAAACGCTATAGGGAACCATACCCCACAGCGCCTTTACTGTCGTTGCAATTATTATATTCCTGCCAAGGTAAAAAGTCAACGGCTGAAAAGTAAAAGGACAAACAAATGGATGCCAATTCTTATTTTATTTTCGTGCAGCCAGCCGGATTTGGCTTCTTAAAAATGTTATGCTTATTTTTTAGAAGTATACACTGGTATTTTCTGCTTTCGGGCAAACAGCACACTTGCCGGCGGAAACATTCTCCACAGGTGTTTGTCCAGCCTTTCCACCATACAGTCGTTTTCCTCTAAAATATCTGCATATTCTTGTATATGTGCGATGTCTAAGATCGCAATTCTGCATCCGTTTTTTGCCACACGAGCAATTTCAAGGATGGCCTTTTTTCGTTCCTCATCGCCTTTTATATTGTGGATAGCAAGGCTGGAAACGATTACGCTGAATGTTTCATCGGCAAACGGCATTTTTCGCATATCTGCACTCTGTACTGTAATCCGGTCTGCTGTTCCTTCCAATTTTGCATTTTTCATGACGGCACTGGTGTTGTTCCCAGACTGATCTTTATGACTCCAGAGATCGATTCCGTAGGCTTTACCAGTCTTTAGTTTAGAGGCTAAACCATTCAGCATCAGGCCGCGTCCGCAGCCGACATCCAGTGCGGTATCGTTCTCTCGGACAGCTATCCGTTTTAAAATCTTTTCGCGCATTTTGTACTTGCCGCATTTGCTGCTGTAAATCATATAACCGCCAACTGCCAGCAGTATCAAACCAACAGCAATAAGCCAACCATAATCGTATGTTTGAACAGACAGCCTTAATCCGCTGATCAAGCACACCGCTCCTGCAACAAGGTAGATGGACACTATGCCGGGTGCATCTAGACCGTAGTTCCCTTTTTTCATATTCTTTTTCCTTTCTCTTTTTCGTGGCGTATGGATAAAATATATAAATGAAAAGCACACGGCTTTTCAGTATAGGCAGCAAAGCGCTGATAGGGAAATTCATAATTGATTCAGCGTGTTATTCATGAATAAGCTGAAAATGGAAAAGTGCATTCCAGACTCCGTTTTCACCGACTGCACTGGTGACATAATTTGCTGCTTCTTTTACTGGAGGAATTGCATTTCCCATGGCAATTCCCAGCTGGGCTGCTTGAATCAGTTCCAAATCATTTCCGCTGTCGCCAAAGAAGATTACATGAGAAAAGTCACTGCCATAATGTTTAAGAAGCTGCCGCATTCCTTCTGCTTTGGAAAGCGTTTTGGGAATGATGTCAGCACCGCGTTTTTTGGCAAAAAGGGGTACCCGGACTTCTGAAAAATGTTCTTCAAGCAGTCTTGCGTCTTTTTGTTCGCCCACCAGCGTTAATGCACTCACTCTTTTTCCAAAGACTTCCTCAGCAGGCCGCACTTGAACGGCATCCTTCCGTACGCAGGTATTGACAAATTCTTGAAGCCGCTGCGGAGCTGTTGTGTAGTAAACATTATCCAGGATACAGCTGATGCACAGGCCCTTTTCCCGGCCAAACCGGATAATTTGCCGCATCAGTTTTTGCGGCAGAAAATATTCATATAATACTTTTCCATCTGCACATATTCTTGCGCCATTCATTTCCACTATGGCATCCGGATGTACGGTCTTTATTCCATAATCGCTTTCCGGCTGATGCATGTCACGGCCTGTGGCGATTATAATTTTCCACTCAGGACGCAGCAGACGAATAGCCCGCTGCGCACTTTCCGGTATGGTGCCGGTGGCATGGTCTAATAATGTCATATCATAATCAAAACACAGCAATTTTTCCAACTTTGCATCCTCTTTGCTTTTGCTTATTTGCTGATTCAATACTTAATCCTTCTATTTTACAATTACTTTACAATGATAAAGCAGCTTATGCGGTTCGTCAAGCATTCTCTGCAAGATTTACCAAGCTATTTTGTATTTTATACTCGAATGTATGAAGGCCCTTCTATAATTATTATATAATTATTTATATTTTATAAGAGAAGACTGATTTTGAAAGTAATTGTTGAAAAGACTTTGCACCTCCTTTTTTATTAATATATGACTAAAATTATATAAAAAATAAAGTTTCTTAAAATATCAGTTGACAAGTGCGTAAAAAGTGTATATACTCAATATTATACAAATCATATATGACATATAAATAATGTGCATGCTGAATTAAATCTATGGAGGGATTTCAAATGGCAAATATTCACAAGAGTTTAACAGAACTAATTGGCAACACGCCTTTATTGGAACTGACCAATTATGAGCAAAAGCATCAACTTAAAGCCAAAATCGTTGCAAAACTGGAATATTTTAATCCAGCCGGCAGTGTAAAAGACCGCATTGCACTTGCTATGATTGACGATGCAGAGAAAAGGGGCGTTTTGAAGCCGGATTCTGTTCTCATTGAACCCACCAGCGGTAACGCAGGCATCGGACTTGCCAGTGTAGCAGCAACCCGCGGCTACCGGATTATCTTGACAATGCCGGAAACGATGAGCGTTGAGCGCCGTAATCTGCTAAAAGCGTATGGCGCAGAACTGGTGCTGACAGATGGTGCCGCCGGTATGAAGGGTGCTATTGCGAAAGCGGATGAACTTGCCAAGGAAACGCCGAATTCCTTTATTCCGGGGCAGTTTACGAATCCTGCGAATCCGGCTGTCCACAAAGCAACCACCGGACCGGAAATCTGGCGTGACACAGATGGAAAAGTTGACTTTTTCGTTGCAGGTGTCGGGACCGGCGGAACCCTGAGCGGTGTTGGAACTTATCTGAAAGAGCAGAACCCAAAGGTGCAGGTAATTGCTGTGGAACCTGCAACCTCTCCGGTCCTCAGCAAAGGGCATGCCGGTCCGCACAAAATTCAGGGCATTGGTGCCGGATTCGTTCCCAAAACACTCGATACCTCTATTTATGATGAGGTAATTCCGGTCGAAAATGAACCGTCTTTTGTTGTTGGACGTGAATTGGCAAAGGTGGAGGGCCTTTTGGTCGGGATATCTTCCGGAGCTGCTGTCTGGGCTGCTACCGAACTGGCAAAACGTCCGGAAAATGCAGGTAAGGTCATCGTGGTCCTGCTTCCAGACACAGGTGACCGCTATCTTTCCACTCCCTTGTTTCAGAATTGACTGCAGGCAGCATTAGCGGAATACAAGAGAACATAAAAACGGAAAAATACGCTCTGCAACAGCATCTTAGGCTGTGGCAGAGCGTATTTTGCGTATGACTTTCCCAATCGCCTGAAACGTGAATTTCCTGTTTAGAAAGAGCAAGAATTTTTATAAAATTTTTACGGTAGGACAACATGAAACTTCACGAAAAAGGTTGACAAAGTACGACTTTTGCATATAATAAATTATGGTAGGTGAGGCTCCTACAGGGATACGGACTGCTGCCGCGGAGTGGTGGAGACA
>ENA-UOOI01000239-UOOI01000239.1-fermentation-metagenome-genome-assembly--contig:-NODE-239-length-70842-cov-17.888864_pt1 | contig 70842 bp, 75 predicted proteins | sample MGYA00245779_ERZ724027 | MGnify/ENA primary metagenome ERZ724027 (study PRJEB28704, sample SAMN03018318) | fermentation metagenome | biome: anthropogenic terrestrial biome; feature: soil; material...
GATGGTGTTGCTCTTTATGACTACCTCCTGAGTGAAAAATCCGATATAGGAAAAACGTAAGATGTGCCCTTTGTCAGCCTGAATGCTGTAGTATCCATTCTCATCGGTCACGGTGCCTGCAGAAGAGTTGGCGACAACGATGTTCACCCCGATGAGCGGCTCACCTTCACGGTCTGTTACTTTCCCGGTTACGGTAAAAGGAGGTTGAGCCGCCTGAACGGGAGCTTCCGTCTTTGATTCCGTCCGAACTGTTGCGTCTGATGAATTTTCTTTTTCGAATAAAATGATCTGTTTTCCGAGAATTTCATAAGAAATATTCGTATGAGCGGTGATGGTGTTCAATATTTCCTCGATGCTTTGCGAAGAGACATCAACATCTATTCTCTTGTTTGTTTCACTTTTTATTTCGTTGACAAATAAGAATAAATAGTCACTCTTGTTTTCAATTTCGTTGAATACCTGCCGAATAGACACATTATTCATTTTAAGCGTAAGGTTATTTTGAGAATAACTATTTGCATACGCACCGCTGATGGATGTAAACAGAAGCAACAGCAAGAATTTTGCATTTCTGCTCATTCGTCCTACACGGGTTTTTTGTACCCTTTTTTTGATTGCATAATAACTCATAACGTCATTTTAAATATAATTTGTTTCATTGATAAATTAAATCCTGCTGAATTTTGTTGGGAGTTCTTTATTGTGGAGTCTTTTGTCGTGCTTTTTTGCTGATGATAATTGTTTTATCATTCAGGGTATATTCTGTATTGGTCATCAATGTGACCGATCGCATGATGTGGTCCAGGTTTTCGGTTAAATATAGTTTGCCTGTGCATGTGACATCCTGAAAATTGGGATTATCCAGATAATCAAATTCGATATTGTAATAACGTTCAATATGGGCCAATACCCGGGTGATGGGTGTATCCTCAAAAGTGAGATAACCATTTATCCAGCTTGTGTAGCTCTCTGTATTTACAGTTTTTGTTTCAATTTTTCCTGTTCGATCAATTATTGCCAGCTCGTTGGGCTTCATTTCGGTAACGTGACCCTCTGTGTGAACAGATATTTTCCCTTCCACCAGTACTGCCGATAGCTCCGCCTTCTCGTATGCGGATACATTGAATGCTGTTCCGGTTGCCTCTACGGTGAAATCGGGAGTTTGGACCATAAATCTCTTTTTCCTGTCGGTAGCTACTTCTATGTATATTTCACCGGTGAGCTTAATCTCCCTTTGTGCGTTGCCGAACGTTGATGGAAATTCGAGTGTTGATCCTGCATTCAACCAGACCAAACTGCCATCCGGCAGCCTGATTTTTGATTGCTTCCCGTAGGGAACAGTCAGCTTGTTCACGCTGTTTGCGTCGAGAGACAGCTCGTTGGTTCCTGCAGAGGTCGTGACCTCGAAAGACGATTCGTTTATCTGGATGTCAATGTTTTCCTCAAACTGGAAGAGCTTATCCCCGCTTACAAGTTGAATCTGATCCGTGTCAAGCTGGCTGCCTGTGATGACATCCGCATCAGAACTCTTCTCTTTGGTGAAAAATAAGATGCTTGTGGCCAGAATCAGTATGGCCGATGCTGCAGCTACATATTTCTGCCAGGTTATTGTTTTTCTGTTGCAGGTCAGCTTCCTGTTGGCCTGATCTTCGATTGTTTTAAAAATACTTTCAAGTAAGAACTCTTTGTCGGCATTGTTGAAAGATCTTTTGTCTGAAATAAATTCTTTCAGATAGAGATCAGCCTGAACGATCATTTTCTGCAAAGAGGGATCCTGTTGTTGAAGAGAATCCCAATATGCGTTCAGTTCCTCGTTAGGTGCGATACGCCACTCCAGGAATTTAGCATCGTCCAATAGTTGTATGTAACTCCGGGACATATTGTTTTTTTCTGTCATAGCTCTTTTGGATGTGTTTGAAGTTTATAGACGGGGAATCTTTATTTCTGTTCCCTATTTTTCAGGAAGAAATACATAAATTAACTTATCGGCCTGTTTTTTTGCGCAAAAGGTGAGAGTGAAATGTCTAACCGTAGCAGGTCTGCTAACGTTCGTGCGAGGTTCGCTTAGGGCTGCTTCGGGTGTGTGTAGTTTTTTCTGAGAACCTGCATTGCTTTATGCAGGAGTTTCCGGCATGAGGATTGATGGATTTGCATAATCTGGCTGATTTCCTCATAGCTGTACTCTTGCGCGTATTTTAGATAGATGATCTCGCGCTGCCGGGAAGATAAAGATGCCAGCATGATTTGCAGTTTCGCAACGACTGCTTTTTCCTCTTCATGGATGATGTACTTTTCCTCAACTGTCTTTGTGCTCATGGTGAAAGGAAGGGCTTCTACATCTAAGCTTTGATGAATGGGAATTTGCTTTTCCTGCCTGTACAGATCAACCAGCTTGTTTCTCAGTGATCTGTAAAGATAATATTTGATATTCTCTACGTTTTCCAATGCGTTCGCATCCAGGCAAAGCTTACAAAAAACATCGTGGATTGCATCCATGATCTGTTCTTTGCGGAAACCCAATTGCAAAGAATATGAGAACAATTTGTCTGCATACAAGGTGTATATTGTTTCTATTTTCTCCTTATCGACCATTTTTACTTAAAATATCATGCAAAATAAATAAAAAAAGTGCAATAATGAAAGAGGTTGAATTCCCTTTGATGTTTTGAGGCGCGTTCTGTATGGTTCGTGCAGGTGGTAGCGGTTTTATTGTTTCTGTGTGAGAATTTCCAATACGATTTTATCGGTCTCAACCATTCCTTCCGTACCAATGATTGCCAGGTTACGGATTGTCTGATCAACATCGTCGTCAATAATTCCTTCCTGTGAAGTAACGACTTCGTTCTCTATTGCCATTAATGCAGAGAGCGAAGCCGTGGAAACACCGCTGGCAATTTTCAAGGCGCAGCTTGGCTTGGCGCCGTCGCAGATCATTCCTGTGATGTTGGCAATCATGTTTTTGGTGGCAAATGTTATTTGGGCGTAACTCCCTCCCATCAAATAGGTGATACCGCAACTGGCGCCGGTTGATGCGACCACGCAACCACACAATGCGGACAATCTTCCGATATGTTGCTTGATATAGATCATCATCAGATTGCTTAAGATCAGTGCCCTGATAAGCTCTTCTTCCGAACTCTTCATTTGTTCGGCATACGTCAGCACAGGCATCGTTGCAGCTATCCCCTGATTGCCACTGCCACTGTTGCTCATGACGGGAATCAGGGCTCCCGCCATTCGTACATCACAGGCTCCCGCCGTGGAAGCTACCATTTTGGTGTGAAGATTGTCTCCGAAGATATGGATTCCCTTTTCTCCTTGCAGATTTTTGGATACGTTGTGTCCGAATTGTCCGTGGTTTGCGGCTTGTGCTGCTTTTTTATTCATTTTTGCAGCATCGAGAATGAAATGCAGTTCTTCCACGGGTGATGTGACGGCATAATCGTATATTTTCCGGAAAGTAAGGTTGTTGGTCTTGTTCTTCGACTCTTCGTCAACGTATGCTTTTTTTTCGTAAAGTATTTTTCCGTTTTTCTCAATATGGGTGAAAGAAGTGTGACTCCCCCTGATGATTGTTTTGGCGTAATCGTCTTTCCGCCTGCAAAGGACTTCGATATATAGTTTATCGGAAATATTCTCTTTCAGCTTAATATGAATCCTTTTTTCTTTAATATATTGTTTACCTCTCTCTACCTCATTTCGGGTAAGATCTTTGAGTACCTCAAGACCATCTTCAGATTTGCCCCTCAATGCTCCCAGTGCAACCGATATCGGGAGGCCGTTCATTCCGGTACCCGGAATGCCCACGCCCATGGCATTTTTAATGATGTTTGCGCTCAGGGAAACGTCAATTTTTTCCGGCTCTCCACCTAATGTCTCGGTCGCCTTGGCGGTACATAATGATACGGCAATGGGTTCTGTACAACCGATAGCCGGTATAATCTCCTGTTGCATCAGTAATTTGATCTGCAGTCTCTCTTCTGGTAAAAGCACGTTGATGATTTTTGTGGTTTAATCTGCAAAAGTACACAAAATTGGGTAAACCAAACGTTAAAATGATTTCAAAGATCCATCTGTTTGGGTAAATTAACGAGTATGGGAGCGGAGACCGGAATATCCAAGCAAAACAAAGCAATGACCCCTTAAAAACAGTTCCGGAAGCAACAGCTGTTTTGTTGAAACAGTGTCATCAGGAGCTGAAATCTGCTCCTGATGGGCACTGTATCCATGTGTTGAAAAGCCATCTCAAACTCGTCTGAGAGAGTTACCTCTCCGTTTGGAATGAGCCAATGGCTTCTTGACAAGAATGTTTAGAAGCTGAATTTTAACCCCGCATAGAAATTCCGGGGAGTTGTCGGTCCGTAGATATAACCCGATGCACGACCGGCGCCGGTATCAAAATCTCGTTGATACGCATTGAAAATGTTTTGAATTCCTCCATTGAGTTGCACTTTTACCTCTTTATACATGGCAACGGTGTAAGCCAACTTCAGATTTATTTCCATGAAAGGGTCGGATTTTTCGGTGATGTTGACGGGCGAAAATCGATCTTTCCCTGGTTCCCCCTCTCCCGCATCATGAGGAACAAGCATCGAGCCGGTGTAATTGCCGGAAAGGGTTGTCTGAAATGGAACAGAGGGAGTCCAGGTTGCCACAAAATAGGCGTAGGCATTGGGCGTTCGCATCATTTTCCGGGTTGCTTCCACTTTGTCTAATGCTTTGTCTTCTTTTGTTTCAGGTTCCCACCATTTGACGGACTTGTCGTACAAACTTCGTTGGAACGTCGCTCCCGACTGGATTTGAAACTTTCTGCTGAAAGCAACTCTTCCCTCCAAATTTACGCCATATACTTGTGCGCCGTCCGTTGAGTTCTGGACCGTGATTTCATTGCCTTGCGTCACGGATTCAAATGGGTGATTGAGCCGGGTATAGAATGCTTCGAGCAGAAAATTCAACTGTACGCTTCCGATAGTGTGGTAATAGTCAATAGAACTGCTTACGCTTCTTGAACGTTCTTCTTTTAGGTTGGAGCTTAATTTTCTAACCAAACGTGCTCCTCCCGCAATGTCGACGTGGAGGTCTTCATCAAAATATTGAGGAGCCCGGAAACCTTCACTATACGAGACGCGGATGTTGACATCTTCCGTCGGGTTGTAGCGTAGGTTGGCGCGTGGGCTAAAGATTACATTTTTCACCAAATTGTGCTTGTCTAATCGCCCGCCCAGTAAAAAACTCCATTTTTTCTGCTTCCACTCATTTTGGAAAAACGTGCTTAGGTTACGCGTACTTTGATCTATCCCCTTCTTGCGATACCCACTCACATCGTTCAGGTTGTCCTGGAGGTATTCAGCTCCGGTGGTCAACTCGGCAGGTGCCAATAATAGATGGTCGAATCGGTGTGTATACTGTCCGCCCACTTGCGCGGTCAATTCGGTGGAGTGTCCATACGAAGCCAGGCGGGCGGCATTGTTCTCGATAATCGCGTTTGCACTTTCTATTTCTTCGGCTGTGGGCGTATCGCTGAGCGGGGGAATTTCATTTGTTACCGGATCGCCTCCGCCGTAGTAGCTGTTTCGCAATGTATGTTGTGCCGAGGCATAAAGGTTGAGCATGTTTTTACCGGTGGCATCCGATTGCCGGTAGCTCAGCGCCCCTCCGTTCACGGAGTGTTCCAATTGCTCGGTGATGTAGGCTTCATGGGCCGGACGTGTGAGATTGTCGCCTCCGCGGCGAAATTCGTGCATGTTGCGATATTCCAGCACCAATTGAGAATAGGTCCCGGTTTTCAGAAACGAGCGAAAGCCCAGAGTCCTGTTTCGAAGTTGAGGGAGTTCGGTAAATCCGTCTTTGTCGTAGTCAAATCCGTCGCGCACCCGGTTTTGTCCGAAAACCATCAGTCCCGCTTTACGATTGTCCGTTAGAATGGAGGCATTGAACGTGGTGTTGTTTTGCAAAGCCCCCGTTCCGTTATAACTCGATAGGGTGTGGATAAATTCTCCCGAATTGCGCAAAGGCTCTTTCGTGATCAAATTAATGACCCCCCCGATGGCGGAAGAGCCGAACAGGGCTGATCCGCCTCCGCGCATCACTTCCACACGTTCAATCATATTTGCCGGTATTTGCTCCAGCACATATACTCCGCCAAGAGCTCCGATTACGGGACGAGAATCGATCAGAATTTGGGAATATGGGCCTTCCAATCCGTTGATGCGTACTTGTGAAAAGCCGCAGTTCTGACAATTGTTCTCAACCCTTAAACCGGGTTGAAATTTCAATCCTTGCGATAAATCGGAAGAATTGGTGGCTTCAAATGTCCGCATATCCAATATACTCACCAAGGAAGGAGCCAGCTTGCGGGAAGTTTCATTCCGGTTGGCTGATACTACGACCTCGTCTAACGAGATAGGCATCGGTTTTAATTCGAAATCCAATTCGGTGGTTGTCTCTTTTGCCAAAAAGAGTTCTTTTTCCACTGTTTGATACCCCACATATTGGACGACAATGGTGAACTTGCCGACAGGCAGATTTTTGAACAAATAGTGGCCCGACGCATCGGTGGTGGTGCCGATGGTGGTTCCTTTCAGTTGAAGTGTCACATAAGGAAGATGCTCCTTGGTCTGTGCATCCAGCACATGCCCGAATATGTTTGTGTCGGTGTCTTTGGGTCGCGATTCGTCTGCATATAATAAATGGTTGGCAACTGTGACACACAGCGCCAGCAGCATGATTGTTTTTTTCATTTTGCTTTTTGAAATTTATTGTTAAATGGTTGTCGGCGCATCCGGAGGAGCTATTGCAGAGCTGATTGATTCCTTGAAAAGATGGATGTATGTTTCTTCGGAGAGAATATCGATTGATTTTCCCTCATGTTCAAGAATGATCCATACATGCAGATCCTTTTTCGAACTCCCGTCCTGCTTCAAAGAGAAGCAGAGAGCCTATTCGATGCGCAATGAATGAGAAAGTGGTGTGATGCCGCGGATGAGGGAGGGGCCCGAAGTGATATTGAAGTGTGTAGCCTGTTGGCAATAAATATATCGATCGGTTTCGGTTGTATGAATCCTAAAAAAACCGATTTCTCCTCAAAAGTGAAATGGGGAACAACACGTGTGGTCGATGAAAAATGGGTAATCTGATCAATGACTAGTAGATCGGCAACCGTGTGATCATGCTTCTGTGGCTTGTTTTTGTAAGGGTGGGAGTGAACAATTCTTACATTATCGATCACATGGCTGTGGGTAAAGAAAGTTACTCCAGCCATATACAGCGAGAAAAGGACAAGCAATGTCCACTTCAACCCTCCATACTTATTTCGATGGTAAGTGTTCATCAGGATGCAAAAGTAATATAATTTTTTCACATCTCCGCAGCAAAAGCGGTATTTGGTAACACCCCTAGAGTCAACCAGCAAGTGCAATTTAGTAATAATTTTTGTAAAACTCTATTTTAGGATTGCTAAAGTCTAATTTTTCTCTTGGTCTTCTGTTTAGTTTATGCTGTATTTCTTTTACTTTCTCATCAGAATAATCTTTAAATGTTGCTCCTTTTGGGATGTATTGCCGGATTAATTTATTGGCATTTTCAACAGCTCCTTTTTGCCACGATGAATAAGGATCAGTGAAATATACCGGTACTTTCAACTTTTTTGTTATCAGTTCGTGTGCTGCAAACTCGGATCCGTTATCTGTTGTAATGGTTTTCAGTTTGTCCTTATAAGGCAGCAACATAGCAATGACTTCCTTGCAAACCTGCTTAGAGTCTTTGCCCATAGGCAGTTTTCTCATCATTATAAAGTTTGTATTTCTTTCTGTCATTGTCAGTATTATTTCCTTTTGTCCGTTTCCTATTATGGTGTCCATTTCAAAATCTCCAAACCGGCTTCCGTCGGCCTCTTTTGGCCTTTGGCGAATACTTTTTCTGTTGGGTATGTTAGTGGCAGAACCTACGGGTCTTTTTCTGTATTTGAGCTTGTGGCGGCAGTGCTTGTAAAGGTTTCCTCCCGATTTCTTATCTTGCCTGATCCATTGATAAATAGTCTCGTGAGAGATAGATATTTGATCATATTTTGCGAGATATCCGCTGATTTGTTTGGGCGACCAGTCTTTGCGAATGAGACGGATTATTTTCTGTTTAATCCATTCGGCCGTAGATTTATTGCCCGGCAGACGCTCTTTGCGTTCTTGGGCCATCTGGTGCGCCAAACGCCATGAATAGACTCCGCTTTTGTTTTTGTTGCGGCCTATCTCTATATACAGTCGATGGACTGACCTTTATCGATTTGGCAATTTCTGTTTTGCTCGTTCCGTTTTGTAAGCCTAAATAAATGGCGTACTTTTGTTCTGAAGTTAACTGTTTGTATTTTTTCAACATAAGCAACATAATAGTTAATTTTAGGGAGACTTCGGTCTCCTTTTTTGTTTTTATGTTGCCGGTTGACTTTTTGTTTTTTCAGTTCTTCTGCATTCATATACTTCATATTTAGGAGTTAGTTGATCTGGCTTTTTCCGTGTATATTGTCAATCCGATGGTTTTTATCCTGTAGTTGAGAACGACATTCTGACCGGTTCTTCAAAATAGAACAAATTTTATATCGATAAGTTTATTTCTGGATCGGTTGACAGGCTGTTTATTGCGAGCGTAAAAAATAGTTTTCAACAATTTTTGTTCATAACTTAGGGAAAGAATGCACCGCCAAATTTCCTCCTGAAAAGAATAACTTGCCTAACTTTACACTTTATTTGTTTATATTCGGAAATACATGGAGAAGCAAAAACGAAAATCCTCGGTTAAGGTAGTTGAAAAAACAGTAGTAGCACCCGATGTTGGAAAATTACCTCCTCAGGCCAGGGAGTTGGAGGAGGCAGTGTTGGGTGCCCTGATGCTCGAAAAGGATGCCTATTCCATTGTCAGCGAGATATTAAAGCCGGAGAGCTTTTATGATCCTACGCACCAGCTCATTTATGGTGCAATACAGGGGCTTGCCATGCAGCAAAAGCCGGTGGATGTCCTTACGGTGGTAGAGGAGCTGAAGCGGCAGGGTGAGCTGGAGGCAGCCGGTGGCCCCGTTTATGTGGCCGAACTATCGGAGAAGGTAGCTTCCGCAGCGCATATTGAATATCACGCGCGCATCATTGCTCAGAAATACCTGGCAAGAGAGCTGATTTCTTTTTCTTCCGAGGTGTCGCAGCATGCCTTTGATGAGACGGTCGATGTGGACGATTTGATGCAGGAGACGGAAGGCCGGTTGTTTGAAATCTCACAGCGCAACGTGAAGAAGGATGTGATCCAGATCAATCCGGTAATCAGGGAGGCGATGAATAATATTCAGCTGGCAGCAAACCGGAAAGATGGTATGAGTGGATTGCCCACAGGATTTAAGGAACTGGACAAAATGACATCGGGCTGGCAGAACTCCGACCTGATCATTATTGCTGCCCGTCCGGCCATGGGTAAAACGGCTTTCGTGCTCTCCATGGCCAAGAATGTCGCGCTCGATTTTGAGCAGCCCGTGGGTATATTTTCGTTGGAGATGTCCAATGTGCAGCTGGTGAATCGTTTGATCGTCAACGTGTGTCAGATTAAGGGCGAAAGCATCAAGAGCGGTCGCCTCTCCGACGATGAGTGGGAACGCCTGGATAAAAACCACAAATTTTTGTATAATGCACCTATTTATATTGATGATACGCCCAGCTTGTCGGTGTTTGAGCTGCGTACCAAAGCTCGTCGCCTGGTGCGGGAACACGGGGTGAGAATATTGATTATCGACTACCTTCAGTTGATGAATGCCAGTGGAATGAGTTTTGGCAGCCGTGAGCAGGAAGTGAGCATGATCTCCCGATCCCTGAAAGGGTTGGCAAAGGAGCTGAATATTCCCATCATCGCTTTGTCTCAGTTGAATCGTGGGGTGGAGAACCGTCAGGGAACGGAAGGAAAGCGCCCGCAGCTGGCCGACCTGCGTGAATCGGGTGCTATTGAGCAGGATGCCGATATTGTTTGTTTCATCCACCGTCCCGAATATTATCGTATTACCGAAGATGAGCGGGGCAACTCGCTTGTCGGCATCGCGGAGATAATCGTGGCAAAGCATCGTAACGGCCCCACCGGCATCGCCAGCATGCGCTTCGATAATGAATATGCCCGTTTTAAAAACCTGGACGACTATGCTGTGGGACAGAAATATGTTGAAAGACCGTCGCGGATGAATAGTCATGCCAAAAATGCCAGCCAGGGCAACGAGGTTGACAGTGCGGTCGATTTTCTGTCTCAAAACAAAGAACCTCTGCCTTTTTGAGGATGGATGTATCCTGTCGGGAGAGGTTGTTGCAATTGTGTTTAAATAGTTTAATTACTGTCAAACAATGCCTAAGATGTAATGGCGAACGGTACTATTTCAATTTATTTTCCTATTTTTGTGCGTTAAAAGTTGTATAAGCGCCCTACGTATAATAAATATTGAAATGCAGAACACTTTTTGGTCCGTCAGGATATTTGCTTTGCTGATTTTGCTGTGTATAGGCTCTATGACGTCGCAGGCTCAAACCTACGATACCGTGACTGTGAACGGGGAGCGATTTTACAAGTACTCCGTAAAACCGGGTGAGGGGCTCTATGCAGTCTCCCGAATTTTTTCCGTGTCGGTGGCAGAAATAATCCGTCATAATCCCGGATCAAATTCTGGGTTGAAAAACGGACAGGAATTACTTATACCCATCACGAATGAGAATGCGGGCCTGACCTTGAGCATCGCTTCCGCGGGTGCTACCGGGCAGAATGAATCAGTAGATCAGAATACCACTTTCAAGCATACGGTGTCGAAGGGAGAGACAGTATATAGCATTTCCAAGATGTATCATACTACCGTGAGTGAAGTGAACCGTTACAATCCCGGGGTCAGCGAAGGGATTACTGAGGGACAGGTTCTCACCATTCCGCAACGTCGCATTATCAGTGAAGTAAAAGAGGAAAACTACCGTTACCACACCATTCTTCCCAAAGAGACTCTTTATTCTGTATCAAAGACTTATTCGCTAAAGCCTGAAGATGTGATGCTCGCCAACCCTGGCCTGTCTGTAGAAACCTTTCAGGTTGGTAGAACCATACGCGTTCCTTTTTTTGAATCGTACGAAGTGATAGCACCCTACGAAAGTCAGACGGTCAACATCATCCACAAGGTTCAAAGTAAAGAAACACTGTACAGCATCGCCCGCAACTATCAGGTGGAAGTGTCCGATATTGAACGCGAGAATCCAATTCTTGCGGGAGGGTTAAAGGCTAACATGGAGTTGATTATCCCGGTAAAAAGGAGTATGCTCGAAAAGGACTCTCATTCCATGGAGAATGAGGCAAACAGGTTGCTCATCCAAAACATTCCCCAGGATAGGCTGGGGGTGATAAAAGTGGGACTTCTGTTGCCATTTCTCGATGAAACCGGAAGAGGGCATTTACGACTCCAGGAGTATTATGAAGGCTTTCTCCTGGCAGTGGAAAAGATGAAAGACAGTGGCGCAAACATGGAGTTGTATGTGTTTGAAATTGGCAGGGCGGGCAATACCCAAAAATTGGTAAGCTTGCTTGAGACCATGGAGATGCGTTCCCTGAACCTCATTGTGGGTGGCGTAAACGATGCACAGATCAAATTGATTTCAGACTTTTCCAAAGCAAATAATATTAAGTACGTGGTGCCTTTCTCTCAAAGCAACGGCGAGGTGTTAAACAACGGAAACATTTTCCAGGTTAACCCGCTAAACAGTGGTACCTACACGAAGGCATCGTTCGCCTTTGTTCAGATGTTCCGCAATGCCAACGTTGTCTTTGTTACGGGGGGACAAAATGACAAAAAAGAGTTTATCGCCGAGCTGCAACGTCATCTGCGAGACAATCAGATACACTATGAAACCGTAGCATTAACAGGTGAGTTGAACAGCTCGATTATGCCGGTGTTAAGCCGGGGAAAAGAGAATGTCATTGTGCCTTGTTCCGGCGACTCAAATATGCTAAGGCAGCTTATAGCAGAACTGAAGGAAGTGAGAGAAGCGGATTCTTCCTGCGTTACCCGTTTGTTTGGTCATCCCGAATGGCAGACTTACGGCGATTTGATCAACGATTATCATTTGCTTGGGGCCTATATCTACACTCCTTTCTTTGTTGATCAAAGCAATCCGGGTACACATTCCTTTGTCCAGAATTTTCGTAAATGGTATGGCCGGAATCTTATGGAGACGTATCCCTCTTATGGACTGTGGGGGTACGATACAGGCCTTTTCTTCCTGACAGCCCTAAGCCGCTACGGATCACGATTTGAACATAATATTCAAAAAATACGTATAAACTCCCTGCAATTTGCTTTTCACTTTGAACGAGTGAATAACTGGGGGGGCTTTATCAACAATGGATTGTTTTTAATCCATTACGATACAAATGGAAGTGTTACGCAAAGCGACCTTAACCGATGAAACCATTTTTCCTGTTTCTGATATTCGTAACAATGTGCCCGGCTTATGTGCATGCACAGAAAGAATCCTTTCGCCATGAACTTTATCTAGGCATCGGGGGGGGTGTTTTGTCGTCAGGCATCGATTTTGTGCCAACCGTTCCTCAATCGTTTATGATGGGGGCACAAGGAGGACTGTCGGCCAAATATGTTACGGAAAAACATCTGGGGCTGATCGCTGAAATCAACTACGCGCAGCGGGGATGGTCGGAAGAATTTGCTCCGGAAAAGGACTTTTTGTACAACAGGACGTTAAACTACCTCGAAATCCCCTTCATGACGCACATCTACTTTGGAAATAACGTTCGCTTTATTGTGAATGCAGGCCCGCAAATCAGTATACTGCTGAATGATGACCCGGTTATGAATCAGGCACTAGCCGATGATGTGGCCGCGAGGAAAAGTGCCGACCCCGATGCTCCTGTCGGGGTACAATACGGTCCTTTTAGTGAAATGAATCGCGTGGATTATGGCCTGATCGGAGGGATTGGAATGGAATTGAAAACCGGAATCGGAGATTTTGATCTTGAAGGACGTTACTATTTCGGGTTAGGGGATATTTTTACCAGCCGCCGTAGTCAGAATGCCTACTTCTCACGTTCGGCCCATCGCTTGATAGAGGCAAAGCTTACCTATTATCTAAAAATTCGATAAAAATTTTGTCCTATGAAAAATCTGTTGTACTTTTGAACAAAAATAGATGAATATATGTTCATACGTTGATTAATGATCGAAAACGAAAATGGAGAAGGCTGAAATAGAGTTAGAGACAAAAAAAATAAACAAAGCAAAGTTTGAAGAGGCTGCATATTTGTTGCGTGCGTTAGCAAATGAGACCCGCTTGTGTGTAATCTTACAACTTTCGCAAACAGCAGAAAAGTCGGTATCTGAGTTGATGGAAGGCATGGATTGCGAGCAATCACTACTGTCGCATCACTTAACCGATATGAGGGCAAAGGGGCTTCTTTCCTGTCGGAGGAGTGGAAAAAATAGTTTTTACTCGCTCAAAGACAGACGAGTCATCAATATATTGCGGTGTGTAATGCATTGCAGTGGTACGGATGTCATTACCGACATCGGTCGTAAATTGAATTAAACGCATTGCATTATTAAAAATAACAGTTAAGCGTATCGACAGAATATGAAGACATTTTTGATAAAACATTGGCTTAAAATAGCCGGAGTAACAGTCGGATCACTGGGAGGCTACCTCTATTACTACTACGTGGGCTGCCTCAGCGGTACCTGTCCCATTACATCCAATCCTTATCGCATGATAATTTACGGGGCATTGATCGGCTATCTCTTTTTCGATATGTTTTCCCCCAAAAAAAATCCGAAAAAAGTAATTGAAAAAACGCATAACGGCGAAAAAGGCAACGAATCATGACAACAAAAAACATGTTATTAATGGCTGCTGTATTGATTACAGGTTTGGCATCGTGCAGTAATATGCATCAAAAAACAGCGTCTGCCAGTACGGGAACAGCAAAAGAAACAAATACAATAAAAACAGAAAACAATATGACAACAACGACAACAAAAACAATTCATTTAACGAGAGCAGACTTTTTGAAGAAAGTAGCCAATTTTGAACAAACCCCGGATAAATGGGTGTACCTGGGCGACAAACCCGCAATTATTGATTTTTATGCAGACTGGTGTGGACCCTGTAAAATGATCGCCCCCATTCTGGAGGAATTGGCCGATGAGTATGACGGTCAGATATATATATACAAGGTGGATACTGAGGCTGAGCAGCAACTTGCCGCCGAATTTGGTATACGGAGTATTCCGTCGCTGCTTTTTGTACCCATGAACGAAGCACCGCAGATGGCACAGGGAGCACTTCCCAAAGATGCCTTCAAGCAGGCTATTGAAGAAGTATTGCTAAAGAAATCGTAAAGGAGAACAGTTATGGATTCTATCTTCTTTGAAAGCAAAAGTCGGTATGGTTTCGACGAAACGGTGAGCCGGCTCTCCGAAGTTGTTCAGGAAAACGGGTGGAAGGTAATACAGATACTCGATTTGCAGGAAACGATGAGAAAGAATGGGAAGGAGGTTCTGCCAGTTAAGGTAGTAGAATTGTGCAAGCCCGATTATGCATATCGCTTGCTTTGTGATGATGATCTGCGCATATATGCCAACATGATGCCATGCCGTATTTCCGTGTACAGGAAATCCGACGGACAAACATATGTGTCGCGCATGAACCCGGCAATGTTTGCCTCACAAATAGGCGGTGTAATGCTGGAGGTTATGTCTGGTGCATTTAAGGATGCAGAAGGATTTATTACGCAGGTTGCAGCGAAGGATTGACTGTCTGCCGACAGGATAACTGACAGCATAACTAACTTTTTTGAGTAAGAGGTGTGATCGGGTTGATTGCACCTTTTTTTTCGTGCTCCTCGCCGGCCTTTGAATTTCATGACGTGGGACAATGAAACCACTTTATGGACAATTACTTTAATTTTCGTACTTTTGCATCCAAAATCAGAGCTTGATTATGAAATCGATACAAGATTACGAGATAATGGCGCCGGCAGGGTCTTATGAGTCACTGACGGCTGCCATACAGGGAGGAGCCGATTCAATTTACTTCGGAATAGAAGGACTCAATATGCGAGCCAAGTCCTCCAATAACTTCACAATAGCCGATCTGCATAACATTGCCCGCATCTGCCGGGAGAACAACCTGAAAAGTTATCTCACGGTGAACACGATCATTTACAATAATGACATGACATTGATGCGCAAGATTGTGGATGCGGCAAGGGAGGCAAACCTGTCAGCCATCATAGCAGCCGATGTGGCGGTGTTGATGTACGCGCGCAGCATAGGTGTGGAGGTGCATCTCTCCACCCAGTTGAATATCACCAATACGGAGTCGTTGCGGTTTTATGCCCAGTATGCCGACGTGGTAGTGCTGGCACGGGAATTGAACCTCGATCAGGTCGCTGCAATCTACAAAGATATCGTAGACCAGCAAATAAAAGGGCCTTCGGGAGAGTTAATCCGCATAGAAATGTTCGCACACGGTGCACTCTGTATGGCCGTTTCGGGGAAGTGTTATCTCAGTCTCCACGAAAAAGATCTCTCTGCCAATCGCGGCGCCTGTAATCAGATTTGTCGCCGTGCATATATTGTGAAAGATAAGACAAGTGATATTGAGCTTGAGATCGATAACGAATATATCATGTCGCCTAAAGACTTGAAAACCATTCATTTTATGAATAAAATGATGGATGCCGGAGTGAGGGTGTTCAAGATAGAGGGACGCGCAAGGGGACCAGAGTATGTGCGTATTGTTACCACCTGCTACAAAGAGGCGATCGGCGCCTATTGTAATGATATGTTTACGCAGGAGAAAATAGAGGTGTGGAACGAAAAGCTCTCCACTGTCTTCAACCGTGGATTTTGGAATGGCTATTATCTGGGGCAGCGACTTGGTGAATGGACGCATCGCTATGGATCAGGTGCTACAAAGCGAAAGGTGTATGTGGGTAAAGCGGTTAAGCATTTTGGAAACCTTGGCGTGACTGAGTTCCTGATAGAAACACAATCGGTGAAGCAGGGTGATGAATTGTTAATAACAGGCCCTACCACCGGGGCTGTCTTTGTGACGGCCGACGATATTCGCGTGGATATGGCCACTGTGCCGGAGGCGTTCAAGGGTGATCATTTTTCCATTAAAGTCAACGAAAAGATCCGTCCCAACGACCAGCTCTACAAAATGGTTGCTGCCAATCGCAGGGGGACTGCACATGAAAGGTGATTTTCACAGGCAGTACGAATTGGTTTATTTATCCATTTATCGTATCAACAGCGGCATCTTGCCAATTATAGCCCGTCTCCGCTTTGTCACTGCAGGTAGTAAAAATTTTCTTCGCCGAACCGCATATCGAACCGCCCTTTGGAGAATGTTGCCGGCTCGTCTTCCACAATTGCCTTGAACGAGAGTATGCCGGACAGGACTACGCCCTGAAGTTCTTTATCGACATATAGGTTTTGTGCTCGTTTAATTTTGAAGTCCCCTTCCAGAATTTTCAAATCGCACCGGGAGCTGTGTGAAAACAGGGAAAGAGTACACTGCGTTCCACTTAGATCGAAGTCTTTCCCGTTCAGGGAGAGTAATTCTGTAAAACTGTCCGGTATAAAATCGGGAAGTGACACTACCAGCGTGTAAGGTCGTTCTCCGCCAATACTACCGGAGAGATGGATATGACATGAATCGTCTTTTACCACTATTTTGGAAGGATCATGGTTGCTCCCTGTTCTCCAGGGGGTTAAGTCCCAATAGATGCCAAAGCTATTGTATCCCTTTTCCGAGTAAATGGGAAGCCCCGGGTTTTCCGCATCTTCAATAAACACCGAATCAGAGATGCGATAATCGAAACTGCGTGAACATCCTGCCGCAGCGACAAGAATGAACGTAAGCATAAAAAGGTGAATATACTTCATGATTATTTTTTTTTAAAATTTATCTATTTCGTTGAGAAAAGATTCAGAGGAAGAGAAACCGAAAGTTGGGCACCACCGTAAGATTCAGAAGTAAGTAGTGAAAAATTGTCTTTTGTGAGGACGTTTTGAGGAAACAGGGCTTCGATAGATAAACGGACCCCGCTATTGAGAATCAGGCGTACCCCGAGTCCGCCATATGTATTCAGGAAGAAATTGGACGGGGCTTTCCCGGCTGCAGCGATTATCTCATCCCCATATTTTTCCATCTCCTTCGAAGCAAAATCGATTGTGGTTTTTCCATGCATCTTCATTCCTGCCTGTATGCCTGCTTTCACATACCCCTGCCAATTACTGAGTCTCCCCCATAACAGGAAATCTGCCTCAAATGGAACCCCTACATATCCGATCGACTCATTCATGCCGCGAACACGAAAAAGCTCAATTCCCTGGCCTGAAGAATGAAAGAGGTAAAGAGGAGCACCCCGGCTTGGTGAAATCTGCTCATTGACGCGTGAATATCGCAATCCGGACGTCAGCGTGAGCCGGTTTTCCCATACGGAGAGCTCCGACTTCAGCCCGGCATAACGCACTTCCCCTTCGCCTTTTACGTGTTCGCTCCCGGCTTGATCCTCCTGGGTGGCATAACGTATTTTGACCTGGCGGAATTTCCATTGGTCATTGATCTTGCCCGCCATCTTATACGAGCCATATTCAATTCCGACGCGGAAGCGGGATTGTTGTTGCGCCTCTGTGTGTACGAAGGAGAAGATTAAAATTAATAATAAGAGATATCTCATGACAAATTGAATTTTGCGACCCGATGAATGAAACTTGTGAGCATCGGGGCCGGATATGGTTTTATCGTAAGATGGGAAATGTGAAAAAAGTTACAGTTTTGTGAGTTAATAAATGAAAAAAAATCGAACCTGCTTCTTGTAATTCTTCAGGTAAATATGAAAGAGAAAAAGTGTAGTGAAGTTATGTGAGATTGTGAAAATAAATCTATCTTTGCGGAACATATTCACTTAAAAATAATCAATATGTCCAAGAATCCTTTCTTCATGAAATCTGCCGCATTGTTAGTGGCTGTAGCAGTATTATTTGCCAGTTGTTCAAGTAACACATTGATTCAATCAAATCCGAGTGGAGCCAAGGTGTATATGAATGGCGAATACAAAGGGGTGACCCCTTACTCCTATTCCGACACCAAGATTGTAGGAAGTACAACCGAGGTACGTCTTGAAAAAGAGGGGTATGAGCCGTTGTACACTATGTTGTCGAGAAACGAAAGTGCCGATGTGGGTGCCATCATTGGTGGGATTTTCTTTCTCTTCCCGTTTCTTTGGACCATGAAGTACAATCCCGTTCACACGTATGAGCTGAGACCCATGGAAAGTGCCTCTCTCACGAAAGCTGATCAACCGGCTGTCATGATCGATGCTGTTGGCAATGAATATATCTCGGGTGTGTTGAAGGACTAACGTAAATCGCAACGTCTATAATCCAAAAGGGAGAACGTCTTAACTATAGAACGCTCTCCCTTTTTGCCCGATGGCAGGCCCGAGGTCATAACTCCTCAGTAATTAACTACCCGTGTGAACTGGAATTGCTCCCCTCCTCCTCTTCTCCTTCTTTAAACCATCCGGCATACATCAGATAGTTATTGGCAATCTTTTGGTTCATCTCTTTGGACTGGGAGAGATCGACTTTCTTCACAAATTTGGCCGGAACACCTGCATAGATGCTGCCCGGTTCTACCTGAGTGCCGCTCAATACCACCGCACCGGCTGCAATGATGGCTCCTTCACCCACCACAGCATGATCGAGTACAATGGCGCCCATCCCGATAAGCGCGCCGTTCTCAATCTTTGCCCCGTGAATCACCACGTTGTGGCCTATGGAAACATCGTCGCCAATGACTGAAACCGATTTTTGATAAAGGGTGTGGATAACTGTACCATCCTGTACATTTACACGGTCGCCAAGGCGGATGGAGTTTACATCTCCCCTCAATACGGCATTATACCATATACTACAGTCGTTGCCAATAATTACATCGCCGATAATGGTGGCGTTCTCTGCCAGATAGCAATTCTCTCCGAATTGAGGGGTGAATCCCCTGACTGATTTGATAAGAGCCATTAAATAGATTTTGTTTTATTTTTCAGCCATTCCTTTTCTTCTTTGCCCAGGTGCTTTTTGAGCTTGTCAAATACCATTTTGTGGTAACTGTTGATCCACTTGGTTTCTTTTTTGGTCAGGAGCTTCTTCACAATTGGCTTCGTGTCGATCGGGCAAAGGGTAATGGTCTCAAAATTATAGAACGTGCCAAACTCTTCCGTTTGTTGATATTCCCGTGTTACGATCAGGTTTTCGATGCGGATGCCATATTCTCCCGCTCGGTAGATGCCCGGCTCGTTGGACGTAACCATTCCCGGTTTTAGTTGGGTGGGGTTCTCTTCCAGACGGATACTTTGCGGCCCTTCGTGTACGTTCAGGAAATGCCCGATGCCATGTCCTGTGCCATGCCAGTAGGTCAGGCCGTTGTCCCATAAAGCCTTTCTGGCAAGGATGTCGAGCTGTGATCCACGTGTGCCCTCAGGAAATATTGCAGTGGCGAGAGCAATATGTCCCTTCAATACGTTAGTATAATCGGCTTTCATCTGTTTGGTGAGTTTCCCCACAGCTACTGTGCGGGTAATATCGGTGGTGCCGTCTTTGTATTGTCCTCCCGAGTCGATTAGCAACAACCCCTCAGGTTTGACTTTCAGACAGGTTTCGGGAACAGCATGATAATGAATGACGGCACCGTTGCGGCCGTAACCGGCAATGGTGCCGAAGCTTTCTCCCACAAAAAGATCCTGTTGAGAACGGAATTCGAGCAATTTCTCTTCCACAGTCACCTCGTTCACTTCTCCGGCAGGAACCGCCTTCTCAAGCCACATGTAAAACTTCACCAAAGCTACGCCGTCTTTGACCATTGCGTTGCGGAAGCCGTTTAGTTCCGTTTCGTTTTTAATGCTCTTCATTAAATCTACGGGGGAAGGGATGTCTGCAATCCGGCATGAAGCAGGGATGGTTTGCCAGAGTCTGTAATTGATCTTATTACTTGTAATGCACACACTGCTGTTTTCGGGAAGATGCGCCACATAGTCAAATATATCCTGGTAACCCCGGATCAAAATGCCTTGGTCCGCATAAATCCTGATATCCTCATCCGTCAGCTTTTCCGGATCAATAAACAATATCGTCTCTTTTTCCGAAACATATCCATATGCTACAGCCACCGGGTTATAATCTACGTCGTTTCCCCTAAGGTTGAAGGTCCAGGCTACGGCATCGAGGGTAGCCAGGATGAGTCCGTCTGCCTCCACTTCCTTTAAGCCGGCATTGATCCGTTCAATTTTGCTCTTCACCGATTCTCCGGATATTTCGTCGGGGAGAATGAACACTTTGTTTTTGGGAATCCCGGGCCGGTCGTCCTGTATTTCCGAGAACGGATCGAAGGTGGTCTCCAGCCTGATCTTCTTTGTGGTGAGTTTGTCTTTCAGTGCATTTGCCCCGGAGGCGGAAAACACCAGTCCGTCAATCCCTACTGAGCCTCCCTGTCCAACCTGTGCAATGATCCAGTCGGCCATGTCGGGTGTGTCGGCCTGGCCCATCTTAAACAAATCAAACCCCGTATTGGCCAATTCGTTTGCAGCCTGAAGAAAATAACGAGAATCGGTCCACACGCCCGCCTGCTTCCTGGTTACCACGGCTGTGCCGGCTGAGCCTGTGAAGCCGCTGATCCATTTTCTGGATTCCCAATGCTTGGGGGGATATTCACTCATATGGGCGTCGGTACTGGGGATGATAAAAGCATCCAGATTCTTTTCTTCCATGAATTGTCTTAAGGCCGAAAGCCTATCGGGAATTTCATTTGTCTTCATTTCCTCAATGATTTAGCTTATAAAACAACAAATGTAATAAATTTGTTCTTATATTTGAACCTAAAAGAGGGATGAACAGGTTAAATGTACGGGGCTCTCTGTCGGGTAGGACCGCCGGCTTTCGCCTTTCCCGACTATTATAAAATGTGAGGAATAACAGACAAATGAAGACAACCATCGAACTCAGCAACATGCGTTTTTATGCATATCATGGCGTGTTACCCCAGGAAACAGTAATTGGAAGTGAATATATCGTGAACCTGACGCTGGAAGCCAATATTGCGACTGCATGCATCACAGATAACGTGAATAATACAATTAATTATGCCGATGTGTTCGATTTGGTAAAAACAGAAATGAAGATTTCATCCCAATTGCTGGAACATGTAGCCGGCCGTATTTTCAGTAAGCTTGAGGAGAACTATCCACAGCTCTCAGCGATCACGGTAAGCGTGGCGAAGATGCACCCGCCCGTGGACGGAGAAATGGAAAAAGCCGCGATTGTGCTCACATCTACAGTGTAAAATACCAACTTTTTCGTACCTTTGTGGAAATTTCCGAACTCATGGACAGACGTGTAGATGATAGATCGCCCTCCCTTGATGCAGAAGTGCTCGTTGCTTCTCCGGGTGAAACGGTGCAACAGGAAGAACCGCTGATGTTGCGCACGGAAAATCTGGTAAAGAAATATGGCAAGCGGACTGTGGTAAATCATGTCTCTATCAATGTGAAACAGGGAGAGATCGTGGGATTGCTTGGCCCCAACGGAGCTGGTAAGACAACCACGTTCTACATGACCGTTGGGCTGATAGTGCCCAACGAGGGCGAAATCTTTATCGGTAAACAGAATATCACGGGTTATCCTGTTTTCAAACGAGCTCAGAATGGTATTGGGTACCTTGCCCAGGAAGCATCCATATTCCGGAAAATGACGGTGGAGGATAACATTAAATCGGTGTTGGAGTTTACCGATATGTCGTCCCGGGCGCAAAAGGAGAAGCTTGAGACTCTGATCGAAGAGTTTGGCCTTCAGAAAGTGAGAAGGAACCTCGGCGACCGTCTGTCGGGGGGGGAACGACGTCGTGCCGAGATTGCCCGTTGTTTGGCGATCGACCCGAAGTTTATCATGCTCGATGAACCGTTTGCCGGTATCGACCCCATTGCGGTACAGGATATTCAATCCATTGTTGCGCAATTGAAGTTCAGAAATATCGGCATTCTCATTACCGACCATAATGTGGATGAAACGCTGAGTATAACAGACAGGGCTTATCTGCTTTTTGAGGGAAAGGTCTTGTTTCAGGGTACTGCTGAAGAGCTGGCAGCCAATCCTGTGGTCAGGGAGAAATACCTGGGACGCGATTTTGAGTTACGCAAACGAACTTTCGATACTCCGTAAATAATTATGGCACGGCTGCTATCTATCGATTACGGGAAAAAACGTACAGGGATTGCCGTAAGCGATCCGCTGCAAATTATCGCCAATGGTCTCGCAACGGTGGAGACATCCGGATTGTTCGATTTTTTAGAAACATACCTCCAAAAAGAGGAGGTCTCCTGTATTGTTGTGGGCCTGCCCAAACAGATGAATAACGAACCGTCGGAGAACATGAGGCGGGTGGAGCCTTTTGTGAACAGGCTGAGGAAAGTCTATCCCCATATCCCGGTCGAGTATTTCGATGAGCGGTTTTCATCCAAGATGGCGCAGCAAACAATGATTGATGGCGGACTGAAAAAGAAAGACCGTCGGAACAAGGCACTGGTAGATGAGATAAGCGCCACCATCATTTTACAGGGGTATATGGAAAGCAAAAGAATGAGATTATGATTTTACCCATTTATATTTTCGGCCAGCCGGTATTGCGCAAGGTAGCCCGGGATATTGAGCCGCAAACATATCCACAATTGAATGAACTTGTAGACAACATGTTTGAAACCATGTATCTGGCAGATGGCGTTGGCCTTGCTGCACCTCAGGTAGGCCTGGACGTACGCATTTTTGTTGTGGACCTGTCGCCTCTGGCCAGCGAAGAGAGCCCGGAGTTCAAAGATTTTAAAAAAGTGTTTATCAATGCACACATCACGGAGCGCAGCGGCGAAGAGTTGTTGGTGGAGGAGGGCTGCCTCAGTATCCCGGGCATTCACGAAAAGGTACCACGTGAAGACAAAATACGGATATCTTATCTCGATGAAAACCTGCAGCCCTGTGATGAAACCTATGTAGGGTTCATGGCCCGTGTGATACAACATGAATATGATCACCTCGACGGAATCCTGTTTGTGGATAAGATTTCACCCCTTCGCAAAAGAATGATCAAAAGCAAGCTCTCCAGTATGGAAAAGGGAAAGGTGTCCTGCGATTACAAGATAAAACCGGTTCGGTAATTACTCCCTTCCTGTCAGCTCTTGGGCAGCCTCTTCATCCAGGAACCAAACGAGATTTCCCGAATCTGGTCGTACCAGTGCGGCTGGATATTTTTTTTCAGCCTGTTCCGGACGGTCGATAATCTCTTTCACCTTATCGGCTTTGTTTGCGCCGGTGACCAGAAATGCCACATTCCGGGCGGAGTTGATTACCTTGCCCGATAGGCTTACCCTTGTCTGTCCACTTACGGGGTGGGCTGCAGTTACGCAGTTGTTGCTGCTATGCCATAAATCTATTTGATGGGGGAAAATTGAAGCGGTATGCCCGTCATCACCCATGCCCAGCATCATGATATCGAAAGTGGGTGTGCCGTTCATGCTTTCCAGTTCGTGACTCAGTGTTTTTCCATACCGTTTGGCTTCTGCAATGGGGTCGTTTTCCCCCTGGATGCGAAAGATGTGCTCCGGTGGTATGGGCACAAAGTCGAAAAGATGCTTCTTTGTCATGTTGTAGTTGCTTTCCTCATCGGTGGGAGGCACGCAGCGCTCGTCGCCCCAGAAAAATTTTATTTTTGCCCATTCTATTTCCCCCGATGGCAGGCTCGCCCAATAATCGAAAAGAGACTTGGGGGTGGAGCCGCCTGAGAGGGCAATGGTCATGATCTCCTTTTTTGTCGTTATTTCTTTCAGCCACTCCGTGAAGGAGCGGTTCAGGTCGTCGGTTGTCTGGAATATCTGTATGTCCATTTCGTAGCTGTAACGTATTAGTTGGCGGCCAATTTATTTCCTCTTCCCATATATTGGTCATTATGTAGCAAGAAACGTATCGGCTTGTTTGGGTAGTTATAATTCACAGTAAACACCATCTTCTGCCAGATTTTTGCAGGGATAGCGCCAGGTGTTTTCTTTCCCTTCAATGAGGTCGTCGGCTACATCGGGGCCCCATGAACCGGATGGATATCCGTGAAGCGGTGCCTCCTTGTCGTTTTCCCAATAATTGAGAACCGGCTGTACAAACTTCCAGGTTTCTTCGGCCGCTTCGCTGCTCATGTAAAGCATGTTGTCGCCGGTCATGCAGTCGAGAATCAATCTTTCGTAGGCACTGGGAATATAATGATCGTTCAGTTCTGTATAGTGGAAGTCCATGTTCACCGACTTTACCTCATATCCGCTTCCCGGAACCTTCATCCCTGTTTTCAGCAGGATGCCTTCGTCGGGCTGAATACGAAGGATAAGCTGGTTGTCTGAGTTCCCGGAATCATCGGCCGACTTGAACAACCTTTGGGGAGAGGGTTTGAAATGAATCACCACTTCCGTGACGTTTGTCGGCAATCGTTTGCCGGTGCGGATGTAAAAGGGAACACCCTGCCAGCGCCAGTTGTCGATGAAGATCTTCATGGCGACATACGTTTCGGTGCGCGAATGTTTATCCACATTCCTTTCATCGCGGTAGCCGTTGTACTGTTTTCCCCGGACGGTGGCGTCGGTGTACTGACCGCGAATTACATTCTTTTTCAGATCGTTCTTGCTGAAAGGACGTAACGAACGGAAGACTTTCATCTTTTCGTACCGTATTTCCTCCGGGCTTATTTTGGCCGGTGGTTCCATCGCCACCAGCGATAGTACCTGTAGGAGATGATTCTGTACCATGTCACGCAACGCGCCCGAATGGTCATAGTAGCCTCCTCTGTCCTCCACGCCAATGCTCTCAGCCGCGGTGATTTCCACGTGCTGAATGAAGTTGCGGTTCCAGAGCGGTTCATATATGCCATTGGCAAAACGGGTCACCATCAGGTTCTGCACCGTTTCCTTACCCAGGTAGTGATCTATACGGTATATTTGATCCTCACTGAAGAACTCCTGCAGTTGCTCATTCAGCTCGATGGCTGATAACAGATCATGACCGAACGGCTTTTCAATGATAATCCTCCTGAATCCCTTTTGTTGTAGCGTAAGTCCCTGTCCGTATAAATACTTGGGTATGGAGGTGTAAAGTGAAGGAGGAGTGGAGAGGTAAAAAATATAGTTTTGTCCTAGATTAAGCTTCCTGTTCAACGAGTTCAGCTTCTCTTTCACATGTATGTATTCTTCTCCCTTACCTGTGTCGATGCTCAGGTAATGAAGCATGGAAAGAAAATCATGAATCTTCTCTGTGACTGCATTTTTATAATGGGCAAATAGCTTTATGCCCTCTTTCATCTTCTTCCGGAACTGATTGTCTGTGAGGTCTGTTCTGCTTACTCCCAATACGGCATATCCTTCCGGGAGCGAACCATTCATATAGAGATCAAATACTGCAGGAATCAGTTTCCTATATGTGAGGTCGCCGGAGGCGCCAAAAATTACCAGCGCCTGGTTGGTTGTTTTCTTCATTACGCTACTGCTTGTTGATGTCTAATAAACAAATGTACAACGAAAAAGTTGATGACCAGCCGGCCAAAGAAAAAAACGATCTTTCATTGAAAGTTAATATAGGCAGGACTTTGATAGTTAGATAATTTGTTGTATCTTTGCCGCTCGAAAAAATGTGTTTAATTTATTTAATGTATTAATAATTAATTTAGTATGAATAATTACGAAACCGTTTTCATTTTGACTCCCGTTTTGTCTGATGCTCAGATGAAGGAAGCGGTTGAAAAATTCAAGAACCTCCTCACAGAGCAAGGGGCTGAAATTGTCAACGAAGAAGACTGGGGACTGCGCAAGCTGGCATATCCCATCGACAAGAAAACTACCGGGTTTTACACTTTCCTCGAATTTAATGCTGAGCCTTCGGTGATTGATAAGTTGGAAGTCAACTTCCGTCGCGACGAACGTGTGATCCGTTTCTTAACCGTGAAACAGGATAAATTTGCATTGGAATATGCCGGGAAGAGGAGAAACAACAAAGGCGGCAAGAAACAGGAAGCTCATGCACAGGCTGCAGAGAATGTGAAATCAAGGAAGCCGCAAAAGGCAGAAGTGGTTGAAACAGAAGTAGAATCAAATGAAAAGGAGGATTAAGTAATGGCCAAACAATCAGAAATTAGATACCTGACGCCCCTGTCAGTAGATGTGAAAAAGAAAAAATATTGCCGCTTCAAAAAGAACGGTATCAAATACATCGATTATAAGGATCCCGAATTCCTGAAAAAGTTCCTGAACGAACAGGGTAAAATTTTGCCGAGAAGAATTACAGGTACATCATTGAAGTTTCAACGCCGTATAGCGCAAGCAGTAAAGAGAGCACGTCATATCGCCTTGCTTCCGTACGTGACCGATTTAATGAAATAAGAAGGAGGAATAGACATGGAAGTAATATTGAAAGAAGATATACTGAATTTAGGCTACAAGGATGATGTAGTGAATGTGAAAAAAGGATATGCGCGAAATTTCCTTATTCCCCAGGGAAAAGCCGTTATTGCCAGTGAATCTGCTAAAAAGGTACTTGCAGAGAACCAAAAACAGCGTGCTCATAAGCTGGCGCAAATAAAGGCTGACGCACAGGCCATTGCCGATAAGCTGGAAGGTGTGTCGCTGACCATTGGTGCAAAAACAAGCTCCACGGGTACCATTTTTGGATCGGTGACCAACATACAGATTGCCGATGCATTAAAGGAGAAAGGTTTTGAACTGGATAGAAAACTTATTCTGATTAAAGATCAGGTAAAAGAGGTAGGCAGCTATAAAGCCATTGCCAAGCTTCACAAAGAGGTTTCTGTTGAAATTCCCTTCGAAGTGGTTGCAGAATAAAAACAGCTGCATTCAGGTAATCAAAATAGGGGCTGGCTCACTAGTGAGTCAGCCCTTTTCAATTGACAAATTGCTGGATTTTCCGTTCTCCATCCGTTTTTATCACTACGATATTCCCCGGTAAATCTGTCTGTGATTTGAGGCTGTTGTCTCGTCCTGAAAATAAAGTACAGTATGCGTAAACAACATTTCTCAGGACAAAGGCTGAGAAATAAAAAATGCCGTCCCAGAGAGTTAGTCTCCATGGACGGCACTTGGCAGTTTGCCGGTAATCTGTCAGTTATTATGTTGCAGTATCTCTACCGTGTCTCTGGCAATGGTGAGTTCCTCATCGGTGGGAATGATCACTACCTTTACTTTTGAAGAAGGCTTGCTGATAACCACCTCCTTGGCACGTACTGAATCGTTCAGCTCCTCATCCAGTTCAATGCCCATAAATTCCATGTTTTTACACACATAGCTGCGGGTTTCAGCCTGATTCTCTCCCACGCCACCCGTAAACACGAGAACATCCACGCCGCCCAAAATAGCGGCATACGATCCCACATATTTTTTGATGCGGTAGTTGTAGGTGTTCATGGCCAGTTGGGCCCGATTGTTGCCATTGACAATGGCAGCCTGTATTTCCCGCATATCGGATGAAATACCTGAAATACCGAGTACACCGGAGAATTTGTTCAGTAAAGTAGAAATACCCTTGGTACCCATATGTTCTTTTTCCATGATATAGGAAATTACCCCGGGATCCACATCGCCCGAACGGGTACCCATGATGAGGCCTTCTACAGGTGTCATTCCCATGCTCGTGTCAATTGATTTTCCATTTTTAATGGCAGTGACCGAACCGCCATTGCCGATGTGTGCCGTGATGATGCGTTGCTTTTCATAGGGAACGCCCAGAAAATCGCAAGCTCTCCTGGATACATATCGGTGGCTGGTTCCATGGAACCCATAGCGACGGATGCCGTATTTTTCGTACAACGAGTAGGGTATGCCATACATATAGGCATAATCGGGCATAGTCTGATGGAAGGCCGTATCAAAGACTCCTACCTGCGGTGTATCGGGCATCAGCTCCTGGATGGCATAAATGCCTTTCAGGTTGGGTGGATTGTGCAAAGGAGCCAGCTCAATGCACTCGTTCAGCATCTCAATCACCTCGTCGGTGATCAACACGCTTGAGTTGAAACGCTCACCTCCATGAACCACCCGGTGTCCCACAGCTTGTATCTCGTCGAGTGATTTGATGCAGCCATATTTCTCGCTGAGCAATACACCCAGGATATATTCAATGCCGGCACGGTGTTCAAGAATTTCACCTTCGAGCATCACCTTTTGCCCGTCGGGTAATGTGAGCTTGAGGAACGAACCTTTCATCCCAATTTTTTCAATACCTCCCTGAGCAACGACCTCTTTGCTTTCCATCTCGAAAAGCTTGTATTTGATGGACGAACTTCCGCAATTTAAAACCAATATCTTCATGCTGTTGTTATTCTCCTTAATTAAACACCGTTTTATTTATTGAGACAGGATTACCGTTTTCATCGTATTCGTAAAACCCTTTTCCTGTACGCACGCCCAGCTGGTTGGACCTGTATAGTTTCCAGAGTAGCGGATTGGGTTTATAATGCTTCTCGCCGAAATCGTTGAACATTGCCTCCATAAGGGTAACCAGTCGTTCAATGCCGACGATATCTGCCATGCGGAAAATTCCGTAACGTTGCCCGTAGATGATGGTGAGGGTCTCTTCAATATCTTCCATGGAGCTGACTCTCTCGAGCAGCATCTGACAGGCTTCGTTCAGCATGGTTGCCAGAAGACGCAGGCTTACATTTCCGTTGCTTTCGTTGATACGATGTGGTTTGTAGTTGATAAGTTTGGCAAAGATCTCCATCTTCTGATAAACCTCTTCCGATGTATACATCCCCTTTGAAATTTCCAGGATGCGGGCATCAGGGTGCGAGACCGGGAAGTAGAGACTTACACAGCGTTCTTTGTGGTCGAGGTCTGCAGCCAGCTCACTGATGATTACGGTGGATCCGTTTGTGGCAATGATGGAATCGGTATCCAGCACCTCTTCCAATTTTTTGAAGATGTTCTTTCGTAGTGGCGTACTCCTTCGCCCGCTCTCTGAATACCGGGTACACTCAATGACCAGATCACATCCCTCAAAGTCTTCGTATGCCAATGTTGGAGTGATGCGGTTCATGATGATCTTCTTTTCCGAGGGGGTTAATCCCCAGCTGCTGATTTTCTGATCCATCACTTTACCCAATTCGTTCATCACATAATCGATCCGCTCCTGTGATTCATCCAGGAAGACCACGTCCATGCCTGCTGTTGCAGTCATGTGAATGATGGTCCTTCCCTCCTTGCCGGCACCCACGACTCCGATTTTTGAGAATAGTGGCTTGTTTTTACTCTCGGCAGTGATAGTAAGCCCGTATTTTTCAATTGAATCTATAATCATTTTACTTATAATACTGTTAATTATCTTGTTTCATTCCAATGGCTTGATTGGCAGCGATAACCACCATCTTGTAGATGTCGTCTACCGAACAGCCGCGCGACAGATCGTTGACGGGGGCTGCCATACCTTGCAATACAGGCCCCACGGCTTCGGCGTTTCCTAATCGCTGCACCAGCTTGTAGCCAATATTCCCTGACTCAAGCGTAGGGAAAACTAGCACATTGGCTTTCCCGGCAATAAGACTTCCCGGTGCTTTGCTTGCACCCACAGCCGGTACGAGTGCGGCATCGGCCTGCAGTTCCCCGTCGATCAACAGGGAAGGACTGGTCTCTTTTGCAATACGGGTGGCCTCACGCACTTTGTCGATCATCTCATGTTCTGCACTTCCTTTTGTGGAAAAGCTGAGCATTGCCACCTTCGGTTCTGCACCCACCAGGCTCTTCATTGTTTGTGCCGAGGCAACAGCAATAGAAGCAAGCTCTTCGGCAGTGGGATTGGGCATCACCGCACAATCAGCAAACAGGAGGATGCCGTTTTCACCGTACTGTGGCGTTTGTGTATACATAATGAAGGCCCCCGAGACTACTTTAACACCGGGTAAGGTCTTAATGATCTGCAAAGCAGGGCGTAATACATCGCCCGTAGTGTTTTGTGCGCCGGCAATTTCACCGTCGGCATCGCCATTTTTGATCATCAGACAGGCCAGGTAAAGAGGGTCTTCCACAAGTAGTGCTGCCTGTTCCGGAGTCATTCCCTTTTTTTTACGCAATTCCAGCAAAAGGTTTTTGTAGGTTTCTTTTTTCACATGATTCTTTGGATCTGTGATCTGCGCACGAGAAATATTAACCAGCTTAAACTGATCTGCCAGTGCATGGATCTCGGTCGGATTTCCCAGCAGGATGATGTCTGCAATACCATCGCGCAACAATTGATCAGCAGCACGTAATGTCCGTGTCTCCGTACCTTCCGGCAGGACAATGCGCTGTTTGTCCTTCTTTGCCCGCTCGGTCATGCTTTCGAGTAAATTCATTGTTTGTGTGTAAAGTTTTGGTTTTTCCAATAATGATCAGGATACAATTTCATAATAAAATGTATTCTCCACAAAAGTACGAAAAATTGCCCGAAGTAGGTAACAAAATGGTAGTGAAATAGTGTTTATTCTCTGATCAGCCGGTTTCGGTCGAGCACTTTCACCGTGCGACCTTTCAGCAGTATAATGCCGTCGTCTTCCATCTCCTTCAGCGATCTGGCTAGTGACTGACGTTGTACGCCGAAATACTCTGCCAGCTGCGTGCGGGAGCGTTTCAGGGTGAAAGAGTCTTGTTCAACCGTGGTTTTCTCCAGGAAAAAAGTAGCCAGCTTTTTTCTCAGGCTTTTCAGGGAGATCATTTGCAGCTTGTTGGTCAGGAAAAAGGTAAGGTCGGCATTCATTGTCAGGAAATTGGTCAGCAACTGCTTGTTGCCTGCCATCTCGTTAAGCCAGGCATCCTTTGATATTTTCAAAAAAACACAAGGTTCTGCAGCAATCACATCCACGGGGTAGCTCTTTTTTGCACCGTAAATAAAAGCAGGAGCAAGGGGGATCACCGCTTCCAGGATGTCAATGTTCAATACATTTCCTTCCATGGTTATCATTTCCGTTCGCACACTCCCTTGTACCAGTAACATCACCGAACGTATGGGTTCTCCCTGCAGTACAATGGTCTCCCCTTTCTTGTAGGTAAGCACTTCCTTTACATTTCTGTCAAGAAACTGATCATGTTCGCCCTGCGACAATCCCTTGAACAATGGGCAATAGGATAATTCCTTATCGTGGTGATGCATGTGAAGCGATAATTCGTCGTGACCATGATCTGCGGACACCTTATTTTCCAGCAAATGGTGCAAATGACTATGAGAGTGTCTCCGGTTCTCCCCGAAGTTATGCCTGTCTTTATCCATACAATAAGATGATTATGTAGTTAAACATTAAAAAAACGCTTGGTTATTATTGCTTTGTTAAATAATCTGAAATGTCTGCAGCTGTCTCCAGGGTGACAATTTTCCGTTTTTTCGAACGGTACCTTTGTAGTACAAAAAGAGAAAAAACAAAAAAACGATTTGGACGACACACGTTCATTGACCGGAAAATCCGGAAGCGAATAATCGATAAATATACAACAAAATTAGTAAAACTGACAATCAAAAAAAATATGCGTTATGAAATCAAAAAATGACTCATTAAGAAGCAAACTGCTAAAATCAGCACTCCTTTTATCGCTGTTTGCTATTTTCTCATTGGTAAATATTCAACCTGCTTCGGCGCATTGCGATTCTTACGATGGGCCTGCCCTTGTAGATGCATCCAAGGCTTTGGAAACTAACAACGTAGATTTGATTAAAAAATGGATCAGTGCAGAAGATGAATCCGAGGTGGTTGCACTGTTTCACAAGACTTACTCCCTGAAAGGCGGTGATCAGGAAGTGTATGAGATTGTGAAAAAACATTTCTATGAAACATTTGTCCGACTTCATCGCGAAATGGAGGGTGCTCCTTTTACAGGATTGAAACCTGCCGGAACAACTGCTCCCATTACCGTCATGAGTGATAAAGCACTGGCAACAGGCGATTTTGGGTCGCTGTTGAAAGCACTCAATAAACACGTGAATTCACAGTTGCAGGAGAAGTATAACAAAGTGGCTGCTCTCTACAAAGTGAAGGATAATTCAGTTGAAGAAGGACGCCGGTATGTTGATGCTTATGTGGATTACACCCATAGTGTGGAAGCTGTGCATGATATCCTGGCTGGTGGCGGGGCACACCAGCATTAAGCCTCCTTTAAAAAATCACAGAAAGGGGATGGAGTCAAGGGAATGATTTCATCCTTTTTTTTGTTGGATTGCCAGCGAAGCCGACTCCATTTTTTCTCTGATCTCCTCTGTACAAAGATTACCGATACTTCCAGGGTGGGAGTGATGTACCTTCTTTTCTGCATGGAAACTGCCTTGCTGTACCTCTTTCCCTACCTGCTGATAGGCTTCTCTGAAAGGAATACCCCGGAGCACGCGTTTGTTCACTTCTTCCACGGTAAATAGGTATTCATACCGTGGGTCGGAGAGTATATCCCGGTTGACCGAGATGCGTTCCAGCATAAAACAGGACATTTTTAGCACTGTATGTAATGTCTCGATAGCCGGGAAGAGCACCTCTTTCAGCAACTGATAGTCGCGGTGATATCCGTGCGGCATGTTGGTGGTCATCACCGTAATTTCATTGGGAAGGCTCTGTAGGCGATTGCTGTGGGCGCGAATCAGCTCCCATACGTCGGGGTTCTTCTTGTGCGGCATGATGCTCGACCCTGTTGTCAATTCTTCGGGGTAGGAGATGAAGCCGTAATTACCGGAGAGGTACATGCAGTTGTCTGTTGCCAGCTTGTTGAGAGTGAAGGCAATGTTGGCCATGCTTTGGGCGAGAATACGCTCGGTCTTTCCACGTCCCATCTGGGCGGCGACCACGTTGTAGCTCATGGTGGCAAAGCCCAGTTCGCTCGTTGTCATTTCTCTGTCCAGCGGGAAGGAGCTCCCATAGCCGGCGGCAGAACCCAGCGGGTTTTGATCTGCCACCTTCCAGGCGGCAGCAAGTGTCTGCATATCATCAACCAACGTTTCGGCATAGGCACCAAACCATAGGCCAAAAGAAGAAGGCATTGCTATTTGTGCGTGGGTGTACCCCGGCAGAAGCGTATCTTTATGCTTTTCGCTAAGAGATTGCAATAGATCAAACAACCGAAGTACCTCCTCCTTTATTTGGCAAATCTCCTCTTTGAGAAAAAGTTTGATATCCACCAGCACTTGGTCATTACGGGAACGTCCTGAATGGATTTTTTTGCCCACATCGCCCAGTCGCTCTGTCAGCATCGCTTCAATCTGGGAATGGATGTCTTCGGCATCATCGTCGAGACGGAAATTGCCTTTCTCCACCTCTGACAGGATGTTTTGCAGCTCGGTTCGAAGTGCAGCTTCCTCTTCTTCTTCCAGCAGGCCAATTTTTACCAGCATTTTGATGTGAGCCATCGAGCCCAGAATATCATGTTTTGCCAGACGAAGGTCCAGCTCCCGGTCGTTCCCCACCGTGAATGCTTCTACCTGTTGATTTGCATCGAAGCCTTTATCCCAAATTTTTGCCATAATTTACAGTTGTCAGTTGGTTAGAAGGTATCCTTCATTAGTTTGTTTTCAGCTGTGTAATAAATTCAATGTATCCGTGAATACCTGTTCCCAATTCCTTAATCAGAATATATTCATCGGCCTGATGTGACCTTGCCGATTCGCCTGGACCCATCTTCAGGGCAGGACAGGTAATCCGCATCCAGTCGGACGTTGTGGGCGAGGTGTAGGTCTCAATGCCCAATCGTTTCGCGCATTGGTATAGCGGGTGGCCTGTTGGTGTCGCAGAGCTTCGGTTGACCAGCGAGCGTGCTTGCAGGGTGCTCTTTGTCTTTGGCTGCAGCATGTCCATGATCTCCTGATTCGTGTACATCTCCGTGGGACGAATATCGACTACGAAGTTGCATCGGTCGGGCACAACGTTATGCTGGGTGCCGGCATGTATCTGTGTCACGGTTAGCTTTACCTCTCCCATGACAGAAGATATTTTGGGGAATTTTACCGACCGCAGCACGTCAATATCTTCCAGTGCAACGTAGAGGGCATTTACGCCTTCTTCCCTTGCCGCATGTCCGCTAATACCCTTCGATTCGCCATCGATCACCAGCAATCCACGCTCGGCCACGGCTGCTCTCATACCGGTAGGCTCGCCAATGATGGCCATGTCCACCTCCCCGCGAAGCTTCTCCCACAACATCCGCATGCCGTGTGCACCCGAGTTCTCTTCTTCTGTGGACAGTGCCAGGATAAGATTGAACGGGAGATTTTTATCGTAGAAGTGAAGAAAAGCCTCTGTCATGGCAGCCACACTAGCACCGGCATCGTTGCTCCCAAGTCCGTAAACGTAGGTGTCCGAAACGGGCGGAATGAAAGGATCAAAAGAATAGGTAGAGGCCGGTTGAACAGTATCGAGGTGAGAGTTGAGCATCAGTGTTGGCTTTGCTCTGTCAGGATGAGGCTGTCGCACGACCAGGTTGTTCCCGATGCGTTCCACGACAATTCCTTTCTCGTGAAAGAACTGTTCCAGATAACTGCTCCTCTTCTCTTCCTCTCCCGAAAAGGAGGGGATGGAAACCAGTTTTCTCAGCAGTTCTGTAGCTCTAAGCAGCTGTTTTTTATTCATTGGAGACCGATAAGATTGAGTCAGATTGATTACAAAGTACCGGGGTGCTGTTTTTGTTTCGATCCGGGCTGATTTTCAACCAGGACAGTCCCTTTTTTTAACAACAAATTTTTTGCATGGAGGATGATCACCTCCTTCACGCCTTTTTCAATGGCGCGAAAAGAATTATCCAGTTTCGGAATCATGCCGTCGGCAATGACACCCTGCTGTCTGTATACTTCACACTCTTCACGGTTCATGCTTCGAATCAGGCTGTCGGGGTCGGTCATATCCATCAGCACACCCTCTTTCTCGAAACAATAATAGAGCGAAGTCTCGTAGATTTCCGATAGGGCTGTTGCCACGGAATAGGCGATCGTGTCGGCATTGGTGTTCAACAAAGAACCATTGCCATCGTGGGTGATGGCACAAAAAACAGGCGTGATGCCGGCCTCAATCAGTTGTGATATAAAGTGTGCATTCACCTTTTCCGGATCCGGGTCTCCCACAAACCCGTAGTCTACCGGGACCGGTGATCGCCGCAATGCTGGAATGGTATTACCATCTGCACCCGAGAGCCCGATGGCGTTGCACCCAATTTTTTGGAGGGACGCTACCATGTTTTTATTGATCCATCCGGCATAAACCATGGTGACCAGTTTTAGAGTGTCGGCATCGGTGATGCGGCGTCCTTGTATCATTTTAGTTTCGATACCTAACTCCACTGCCATTTTGGAAGCCATCACGCCCCCGCCGTGCACCAGCAGTTTCCGTCCCTCCAGCCGGTGAAAATCGCATAGGAACGACTCCAGAAGTTCCGGATCATCTACGATGTTTCCTCCTATTTTTACAATGGAGAGGCGCTCCTCTTTCCTTTCTTTATCTTTTACCACCATAGTAATAATTCGTTTTCAACACTAATATTGAATCTAGTGTTATCACATTCCAAGTAGTATCTCTTTCAATACTGTTTGTGCTGAAACCACCCTGTTCGCTGCTTCCGGTATCACGATAGATTGTTCGCTCTCTATCACTTCGTCGGTCACGATCATGTTGCGGCGTACAGGCAGACAGTGCATAAAATAAGCATTGTTTGTCAGTCCCATCTTTTGTTTGTCCACCGTCCAGGAGCGGTCTGTATTCAATATCTTCCCATAGTTCGGGTCACGGTAGGCCGCCCAGTTTTTGGCATAAATAAAATCGGCATCCCGGTAGGCCTTCTCTTTGTCGTATTCCACAGTGGCGTTACCCACAAACTGTTCGTCCAACTCATATCCTTCGGGGTGGGTGATCACAAATTCGTAGCCGGCAGCGTTCATCCATTCGGCAAAGGAGTTGGGTACTGCCTGTGGGAGGGCACGCGGATGCGGTGCCCAGGTAAGCACTACTTTAGGGCGAGGCTTCTTTTTATACTCTTCAATGGTAATCAGGTCTGCAAAGCTCTGCAACGGATGCCTTGTCGCCGCTTCCATGCTGAATACCGGTTTTCCAGAATGTTGAATAAATTGATTTAAAATGACTTCATTGTAGTCCTCCTCTTTGTTTTTGAACTGAGCGAAAGAGCGCACCCCAATCACATCGCAGTAGGACCCCATCACAGGAATTGCCTCCAGGATATGCTCCGGCTTGTCGCCATCCATGATTACTCCTCTCTCTGTCTCCAGTTTCCAGGCTCCTTGATTGATGTCGAGTACAATCACGTTCATGCCCAGGTTAAGCCCCGCCTTCTGAGTACTCAGTCGCGTACGGAGGCTTGAGTTGAAGAAGATGAGCAGTAGGGTCTTGTTTTTTCCCAGCTCCTGATCGGCAAAAGGGTTTTCTTTTATCCATTTTGCCTTCTCCAAAGCCACTTTGAGGTTACCTATATCTTGAACAGAAGTGAATTTTTTCATTTTTCTGACTTTTTATAACCGGAGACAACCGACTTGCCACGGACAGAAAGTCTCCGCGATGGGTGATTAATTAATCGGTTAATTTCTTTAACTCTCTGATAAAAAAATCAATTTCCGATTTTGATATCGTTAGTGGGGGCAAGAGGCGCATGACATTGTTTTTTGCCCCGCCTGTAAAGATGTGGCTTTCGAACAACAACTGGTTGCGCACGGAAGCATATTCCGGCATGAATTCGATTCCCAGCATCAGTCCGCACCCGCGTATTTCCGTAATGACGCTGATGAGGCCGAGTTGATTTTTCAGGTAATCTCCCATTCGGGCGGCGTTTAGCAACAGTGACTCTTCTTTCATCACATCCAGCACGGCAATGGCCGCTGCGCAAGCCAGATGATTTCCGCCAAAGGTGGTGCCGAGCATTCCCTTTTTTGCTTCAAAATGGGGAGAAATCAGCACACCGCCAATCGGGAATCCATTGCCCATTCCCTTGGCCATTGTAATCAGATGGGGCTTAATGCCTGCTGGCTGATGAGCGAAAAAGTGGCCCGTGCGTCCGTAACCCGATTGAATTTCATCGAGAATAAGCACTGTGTTGTACTGTTTGCAGAGCGATTCCAACTGCTGCAGGAAGTTGCTTTCGGGCACATAGATACCTGCCACTCCCTGTATTCCTTCAATAATCACGGCAGCGACATCCTCTTTGCGAAGTTCATCTTCTACTGCATTTATATCGTTCAAAGGAACAAAGACCACGTCGTGTCCTTTGTTGAATAACGACTGGATGTTGGGGTTGTCGGTGACGGCTACCGCACCCGAGGTACGGCCGTGAAAAGCCTCTTTAAAAGCGATCACACGTCTTTTCCCGGTGTGAAAGGATGCCAGCTTGAGTGCGTTCTCGTTGGCTTCGGCACCTGAGTTGCACAGGAATAGCGAATAGTCGGGGTAACCGCTTTGTTCGCCCAGTTTCTGAGCAAGCTCCTGTTGCAGCGAGTTTTGTACCGAGTTGGAGTAGAAACCGATTTCCGCAACCTGATTTTGCAGTGCTTTCACGTAGGTTGGATGGGAATGGCCGATGGAGATCACGGCATGACCGCCATATAAATCGAGATATTCTATCCCCTTACTGTCCCATACGCGACAACCCTTTGCCTTTACCGGCTCAATGTTCCATAAGCTGTATACGTCAAATAGGTTCATTTTGTTTCTTACTGATTTACTGATTTATCATTTTTTTTGCATCCGGGTTATCCCATTTTCGCATCATTAAAAAGCACTTCCTTTTAGCTTCAATCCCGTCGTCTCTTCCAGACCGAACATCAGGTTCATATTCTGTACCGCCTGCCCCGATGCTCCTTTTACCAGATTGTCGGTGACGGATGTTATGTGGATGTAGCCATTGTGAAATTCAATGTGCAGCAAACATTTGTTGGTATTTACCACCTCTTTCAGGCTGATGGGCTCTTCCGAAACAAACACAAAGGGAGAAGCCGCGAAATAATCTTTATAGAAAGAAACTGTTTCTGCAGCAGTCATGCTCCCGTGCCATTTTGTGTAAATGCTGGCGAAGATGCCCCTGGTAAAATCACCCCGCATGGGGACAAAGTTAATTCGGGGAAGACTGCTGTTGCCGGCTTTAACCAGCGTGTGTCCAATCTCTTCAAGATGTTGGTGAGTGAATGGTTTGTATACGGAAATGTTGTTGTCGCGGTAACTGAAGTGAGTGGTTTCTCCGGGTCGTTTACCGGCACCTGTGGAACCGGTTATCGCGTGAACGTGTACCTCGTCTGTCAACAGGTCCTTATCCGCCAGCGGCAACAAGGCAAGCATGATGGTTGTCGCAAAACACCCCGGGTTGGCCACATTACCGGCACGGCGAATAAGTTCCCGGTTCAGTTCGCACAGGCCAAAGACAAATTCCCTGTTGCCATAAACCGGTTTGTTCCGGAAATCATTGCCCAGGTCGATGATCTTGCACTTTTCCGGAATCCTGTTTTCCTCCAGGAAGGCACGGGATAATCCATGTCCCAGGCATAGAAAGAGCACATCGGGATTTAGGAAAGTATCGCTGTACAGCAGATCGGTTTCTCCCAACAAGTCACGGTGTACTTCGGCGACCGGTTTGCCCACTGAGGTGGTGCTGATCACCGATTCAATATTTACATGAGGGTGACGAAGCAGGATGCGTAACAACTCACCCGCTGTATATCCTGTCCCGCCTGCTATGCTAACGTTTATCATTGTCGTGAATGGTATAGTAAATTTTCAATGGATTGGCAGTCACCTTTGTGAATCCTACCACATCCTCTCCGGAAAAAGATTTATTGGATTCGCCGTATTCTCCGAACCGTGAACTCATCAGGTCGTAATCACTGGAGCAGCCCAGTACTGCAAAGTGATAGGGTCGCAGTTCCACTTCCACCTCGCCGGTCACAAACTGTTGCGTGTCGGTAAGGAAAGTCTCTATGTTGCGCATCACCGGCTCCAGGTACTGGGCCTCGTGCATCAACTGCCCGTACCAATTGGAGAGTTGATCTTTCCAATAAAGCTGTTGCTTGGTTAGCACGTGTTTCTCCAGCAGGTGATGTGCCTTGATAAGGATCAGAGGGGCAGGCGCTTCAAAAGCAACACGCCCTTTTGTGCCGATGATGGTATCGCCCACATGGACATCACGGCCGATGCCATACTGTGATGCAATATGGTGGAGTTGATGGATCAGAGCGACAGGAGTCATTTTTTCGCCGTTCAGCAAGATCGCTTCTCCCTTTTCAAATCCAAGGGTGATGCGTTGCGTACCATGGTTCGTAACCTGTGACGGATAGGCCTCTTCCGGCAACACACCCGACGACTTGAGCGTTTCCACGCCACCCACGCTGGTACCCCAGATTCCCTGGTTGATGGAATACTTTGATTTTTCCCAGGAAAAATCGAATCCTTTTTCTTTCAGATAGTCGATCTCCTGCTGACGTGTCAGGGCCAGCTCGCGGATGGGAGCAATGATCTTTACCTGGGGGGCCAGCACTTCAAATACCAGGTCGAACCGCACCTGGTCATTACCGGCACCGGTGCTCCCGTGTGCCACAAAATCAGCTCCCGTCTTTTTTACATGATCCAAGACTGCCATTGCCTGAAAAAAGCGCTCTGAGCTTACTGAAAGTGGATAGGTGTTGTTTTTTAACACATTCCCGAAAATCAGGTAACGGATGCCCCGCGAATAATAGTCATCCACCGCATCAATGCAGGTGTGCGAGGTCGCACCCAGCGTAAGAGCACGTTCTTCAATGCGTTGAGCCTCTTCTTCTGAAAAACCTCCCGTGTTTACAATCACGGTGTGTACTTCCAGTCCTCTCTCGTTCATAAGGTAAGGCACACAGAACGACGTGTCGAGTCCGCCACTGAATGCCAGAACTACTTTTTGTTTCATTTCTTGAATAATTTGTTGTTTTTTCTTACTTTGATAACCGGCTTTACAATTTTTTTCGCGAAGGGACTTGCTTGTTGCACAGGCTGTGCTTTCGGATCATATAAAAGTCCGGTGCAAAGACACATCTTGTAATTATTGCGCTGCAGAATATCGTAATTTCTGCAACCCTGACAGCCTTTCCAAAACTCATCGTCGTCGGTTAGTTCCGAGAAGGTAACCGGTTTAAATCCCAGCTCCGTATTCATCTTCATTACAGCCAGTCCCGTAGTGATGCTGAATATTTTGGCATTGGGGTATAGTTTGCGCGATAGATCAAAGATCTTCCGTTTGATCTTCTTTGCCAGTCCCTGATTCCGGTAGTCGGGGTGCACCACCAACCCGGAATTGGCTACAAACCGCTGGTGACTGAACGTCTCTATGTACGCAAAGCCCACCAGCTTATCGCCATCGAGGGCGATCACTGCTTTTCCTGCTTCTATCTTCTCTGCTACGTATTCGGCACTGCGTTTAGCGATGCCCGTACCGCGTGCCTGTGCCGATTCGTAAATCAAATCACAGATCTCTTGTGCATAAGTGACGTAGCTGCTGTTGGCTATATGAATATCTACATTCATCCTAAAACAAAATAAAAAATTAGCGGGTTGTTGAAAAACGCCTCTTGGCGCATAATGAAAAAAGGAAAAGTACAGACGTGAGACTGCCTGCAAAGATTAAAAGCATCGTCGGACCAGGTCTGTTGCTTTGCGGAAGTGTGTATGTGAAAATAATGTTTTCATCAGACTGCAAAAATACACATTATATTTTTAAAAATGGATGATATACAAAAAAAACTTGCTATAGCGATAAAAAACATTCAAAGTGTTTTTTATTATCAGAAAAAAAGTGAAAATGTATAAAAAATTTTGTCTTTTTGCTACTTTTTTCTTTTATTTGTTATCCAAACTGCAAAAATATTCATTCTCCTTTTCGCTTTTATTAGCAGCGAATCCCCCTTTACCCCGTGCAGTTCACTTAAAAATAAGTTATATATTATGCAAATGGAAACTATAAAATACAGAAACTTTATTCTTCGTAATTACAATGATTTGCCCCAACTGAACGCATTGACCGCAGAGGAGCGGGAAGCAATCGGCGTTGTAGGTCAGGTGTTGCCGTTTAAGTCGAACAACTATGTGGTTGAGGAGCTGATCAATTGGCAAAACGTGCCGGACGATCCAATTTATACCCTTACCTTTCCCCGGAAAGAGATGCTTTCCAAAACCCATTACAGCCAGGTGAAGAAGCTGATGGATGAGAATGACGAAGAGGGATTGAAAAAGAAGATCTATGAAATCAGGATGAAGCTAAACCCCAACCCTGCAGGCCAGGAGCATAACGTGCCTGCTATAGATGGGATAAAATTGCACGGTATGCAACACAAATACCGGGAGACGGTGTTGTTTTTCCCAAGCCAGGGGCAAACGTGCCACGCCTATTGTACTTTCTGCTTCCGATGGCCCCAGTTTTCCGGTATGAATGAACTGAAGTTTGCAATGAAAGAAGCCGATTTGCTTCATCGCTATTTGCGCAAACATACCCGGGTCTCGGATGTCCTTTTTACGGGAGGCGATCCGCTCACGGCTAAGGCCAGCATCATGTCGGCATACATCGAGCCGCTTCTTACAAAAGAGTTTGCCCATATCCGCAACATTCGCATCGGGTCCAAAACGTTATCCTATTGGCCTTATCGTTTTTTGACAGACAAAGATGCCGACGATATGCTGCGTCTTTTTGAAAAGGTGAAGAAGGCCGGCAAGCATCTTGCTTTTCAGGCGCATTTCAACCATCCGGTAGAACTATCTACCGACGCGGTAAAACAGGCAATTCAAAGGATTCAGAATACCGGGGCACAGATCAGGACCCAATCCCCCTTGCTCAGGCATATCAATGACGATCCCGTTGTATGGGCCGACATGTGGAAAGAACAGGTCAGGCTCGGGCTAATCCCTTATTACATGTTCGTGGCCCGTGATACCGGCTCGAAAGCTTTTTTCGATGTCCCCCTGGAGAAAGCGTGGAATATTTTCCGGAAAGCTTACCGCAGCGTGAGCGGTGTGTGTCGCACGGTCCGCGGTCCCAGTATGAGTGCGAACCCGGGAAAGATTCAGATCCTGGGCATCACGGAGGTGCAGGGTGAAAAAGTTTTTGTTCTGCGTTTTCTTCAGTGTAGAAATCCCGACCTTGTGGATATCCCGTTCTTTGCGAAATACGACAAAAAAGCAACCTGGTTCGATGATTTGCTTCCTGCTTTCGGCGAAAAAGAGTTTTTCTTTCAAAAGGATAACCTGTTGGGACGGAAGGAGAGGGATGTCGATTTTTTGTGGGAATAAGAGTCTGATGCTTTTGTTCTTTTGATTTATCAACAAAAACGGCAACGTTTTAAATAATTAACACAGAATTAGCCGATTTATTGTTTATTTTGTCGGCTAAAGTAGCACGTTTCGAATAAGTAAAAACGATGTTACCTGAAAAATACAATATATGGGTAGAATCATTTCGTTGGCAAATCAGAAGGGAGGGGTGGGTAAAACCACCACTACGATCAATCTTGCGGCATCGTTGGCCGCTTTGGAGAAAAAGGTGCTTGTGGTGGATGCCGACCCGCAGGCAAACGCTTCATCCGGATTGGGTATCGACATTAAAAAAACCATCAATACAATTTATGAGGGCCTGATTGGGAAATGCACCCCGCAGGAGGCAGTGCACAAGACGCCTTTTGAAAATATCGACATCATCTCGTCTCACATCAACCTCGTAGGAGCCGAGCTGGAGATGGTGCAGATGGAAAACCGGGAAAAAAGGCTTCGGGATCTGCTGCATCCGTTAAAGGATACTTATGACTATATCCTCATCGATTGTTCCCCTTCACTGGGGATTATCACGGTGAATGCTCTCACGGCCGCCGACTCGGTACTTATTCCCGTACAATGTGAATATTTTGCCCTCGAAGGGTTGAGCAAGCTGTTAAATACGATCAAGATTATCAAGTCCAAGCTCAACACCCGGTTGGAGATAGAGGGCTTTGTGCTTACCATGTATGATTCGCGTCTCCGTCTTCATAACCAGATTTATGAAGAGGTGAAGCATCACTTTAAAGAGTTGGTATTCACAACAGTTATCCAACGCAATATTACGCTCAGTGAATCGCAGAGCCACGCAAAACCTGCGTTGATGTACGATGCTGGTTCGAGGGGAGCTGTGAACCACATACAACTTGCGCAGGAACTAATCGAAAAAAATTCCTAACTTTGTCCTTTTACCGGATTGAATATGGCTAGAAAGAATGCATTGGGAAGAGGATTGGACGCATTGATTACTTTTAATGACGGCGAAACGCAGGGTTCCTCCTCCATCAGCGAAGTGGAACTTACCAGGATTAACCCAAACCCCGATCAGCCTCGACGTGTCATGAATGAAGAGGCACTACAGGAGCTGGCTGCCTCCATCAAATCCATCGGTTTGATTCAACCTGTCACACTGCGAAAATTAGACGAAGACTCCTATCAGATCATTGCCGGTGAACGGCGTTACCGAGCGTCACAAATGGCCGGACTTACCTCCATTCCTGCCTACATTAAGACAGCCGATGATGACGAGACCATGGAGATGGCGCTGATAGAGAATATTCAACGCGAGGACCTCAACTCCATAGAAATAGCGCTGGCTTACCAGTCGTTGATAGACAGCCTCTCCCTTACACAGGAGCAGCTGAGCGAAAGGGTGGGAAAGAAGCGTGCGACCATTGCCAACTACCTTCGCCTGTTAAAGCTCCCTGCTGAGGTGCAAATGGGGGTGAAAGACAAAAAAATTGACATGGGACATGCCCGTGCACTTGTAACCATGAACGATCCGGTGTCGCAATTGTTGGTTTATAACCTCATTCTTGAAGAGGGGCTTTCGGTTCGGAAAGTGGAAGCGATTGTTCGCGATTTCGCTGACGGCAAACCGCTGATAGATTCGTCTTCTGCTTCCGGTAATAAAACCAAACCGAAAAAGAAAACCAGTAAGGATATGTTGCCGGACGATTTTGATGTGCTGAAACAACATCTTTCCGCATATTTCAAAACGGATGTACAGTTCAGTTACAACAAACGCGGTAACGGAAAAATAACCATCCCGTTCGACTCACCGGAGGATCTGGAACGGATCATGGTGATGTTCGATAAAATGAAATAACAGTACCCAAAGATGAAGTTTGCCGGAATTCTCGTTTGGATATTCTTAGCATGTTGTGCGCCCAAAGTTCAGGCACAGGCCCCTTTACGGCAACAACCACGGGATTCGGCTGCTCACATTGCGACTGATTCGCTGAGGTCTCCGGAAAAAGATTCATTGATTGTGAAGGCCGACAGCAATATTGCAGCGCCCGTTGCCGTTGATCCTGTACGCAACAAGGTAGACAGTGTGATTGCTGCTACCTCCTCCGATAATTTATTTGCACCGGCATATCTGTTCAAGCCATCTCCCCGGAAAGCAGTCATTTATTCTGCGATCTTTCCGGGACTGGGACAGATATACAACCGGAAGTACTGGAAGCTGCCTGTCCTGTACGGCGGATTTGTGGGTTTTACCTATGCCATATCGTGGAACAACGGGTATTACCGCGACTATCTAGGGGCTTATCAGGATATTATGGACGACGACCCGAATTCAAACCGCTGGCACGATATGCTGCCCTATTCCTACAGACAGGATCCTGAAAGTGTAGATACTCAGTGGTTTACAGGGGTTTTGCAGCAGCGAAAAGATTATTACCGGTATTACAGGGACTTGAGTATCATTGGCACCGTAGCTTTGTATCTGGTGGCTATCGTGGATGCCTATGTAGATGCGCAATTGTTCGACTTCGATATGAGTCCCGACTTGTCAATGCGTGTGGAGCCTGCCATTTTGAGAGAAGATCGGCCGGCAATGAAAGGTAACTCCGCGTATGGAGTTCAATGGAGTTTTAGTTTTTAAATCATTATCTCATGAGAAATATTTTTTTACTCACAGTGACAGGGATATTGTTGTGCGCACCCTCGCCGGCTCAGAACAATCCTGTTTCCGCGGGAGACTCCATCAGCGACAACGCGATCGTCTATCCCGAGAGCATGACGGAGCAACTGAGCGACTTGCTAAAGGCGTGGCAGCTCGATCTTCAGGATGCCGAAATAGAGTGCAGAAGAGGACAAAATATACATTTTCATGACTCGGTATATACCCGCAGGCTCCATAGTATGCCATCGGAGATGGAGTTGTCCTTCAACGGGGTGGTGAAAAAATACATCGAGATGTATGCCGACAGGAAAAGAGACCAGGTGAGCTACATGCTTGCACTGGGAGAATATTACTTCCCCATGTTTGAGCAGGCATTGGATAAACATGGCCTGCCGCTTGAATTGAAATACTTGCCGGTAATTGAATCAGCATTGAATCCTGTGGCTGTGTCCCGTGCTGGTGCAACGGGATTGTGGCAGTTTATGCTGCGTACCGGCAAAGGATACGGCCTGGAAGTGAATAGCCTCGTAGATGAGCGGCGTGATCCCTACAAGTCGACGGAGGCTGCGGCCCGGTATCTCAAAGATTTGTATGCAATTTATGGTGATTGGAACCTGGTTATTGCTGCCTATAACTGCGGGCCGGGCAATGTGAACAAGGCGATTGCCCGAAGTGGGGGAAAGCGCGATTACTGGCAAATTTATGATCGGCTACCGCGCGAAACAAGAGGGTATGTACCCGCTTTCATTGCCGCCAACTACATCATGAGTCATTATGCTGATCACAATATCTGCCCTGCTCACCCATATAGTCCTGCTGTAGCCCTGGATACGGTGCAGGTGAATGAACGCATTCATCTGGAGCAGGTTGCCGGTGTGTTGGATATTCCCGTGAGTGACTTGAGGCGACTGAACCCTCAATTCAAGAAAGATGTGATCCCGGGCGACTTCAAGGCATACTCTCTGGTTCTTCCTTTTGAAAAGATGTATGCTTTCATTGATAAAGGTGACGAAATCTCCAATTTTCAACGACACCAGTATCTTACTCACCGAAGCAATACCGATGGTTACCTGGAGGGATATGAGACATCTTTGTCCGGAAATAGCACGAACGTTTATTATCGGGTGAAAAAGGGGGATAACCTCTCCGCCATTGCCCGCAGAAATGGCATTACGCTTAACCAGTTGAAGTCGTGGAACGGGCTGCGCTCGAACCGTATTGGCATTGGGTTACGTTTAATTGTGGGACATCGGAAAGCAGACCCTCCCATCGCGGAAAGCAAGGAACAGGTGGCACGGGTGTCAGATGGTGAAGCTTCGGGCGGTGCGGGAACAATGAACCAGTACTACAGGGTGAAAAAGGGCGATACACTGGGAGAGATTGCCCGGAAAAACGGAGTGCTGGTTTCACAGCTTCAGAGGTGGAACAAATTGAACTCTACCCGCATCGGTATCGGAGACCAACTGATTGTTGGCGTGAGAGAGGTGACGGTGCCTACGGCTACTCCCCCCGACGAGGAAGAAATTGAATACAGCCGTGCCGAAACAAGGGGTGGCGGAGGCAGCATTATATCTTCTTACCTGAAAGAGCAAATCGAAAAAACAGAAGAACGTCAAGTGACGGAAAAAATTGAAGACAGAACTGAAAAAGAGTAAACACTACATAACCAGCACTTTTTTTGCACTGACCGTTCCTTCAATGGTCCTTACCTTTACAACATAGACTCCCCCAGGCAGATGGGCTGCTGAATAGGAGACCCTGTTTATGCTCTTGTCTGTACTTTCCTGATGAATTTTCTGTCCTGAGACATAAAATATTTCCCATTGAAGCAGATCGCGGTTCGATTCAATAAGAATTCGTTTTACTTCGTGTGAGTAATATACTTTTATTTCGGGTTCTTTCAGCTCTGGTTCTACCACGATGGAACCGCCCCCAATCACGTAGGGAGCGATCAGCAAAGAGGTGTTGATGGGATTTTCCATATTCTCCGAAGATCTTACCCATCCGGTTGCGTTCTTCATCCATGCCGTGGAGATGACTCCAGAGCCTAATTTTCGGGGGGACGTATTGAAGACGGAGAAGCCGGCAGGCACTCCGTTTGCTTCGGAATACGATATATAGAACGATCCCGATACCGGGACAGGATGAGAAAACTCGATATAATTCTCGAGGTTATATCTCATGTCTCGTTGAGCCAGGGGGAAGCTTCCATTACTGTAATACCGGTAACTGTAATCGTAGGGCTGCTCGTAAAGAAGTTGTTCCGGCCCGTTCTCCCCTGAGTAGACTTTGATCCGAATATTCATGTTCAATATATTGCTGGTGGAGGGAGAAGAGACGAATACGCCCTGCAATTGCGTATAGGTTTTGGCATGAAACTCTTCCGCAAACTCGGTGTAGCCAAATGTGTTGTTTGTGGCAAACATGGCTACCGATTGGAAGTAGGTCTCAACAGGCGTTTCGTCCGTTTTGAAATTGTGGTTTTTTGTGAAAAGGTCCGAAGAGTATGGATTTAAACCATCCGTTTGCGTAGCTTGTGAGCCTTGCGGATCAAGATAATCACTGATCGGATTGGGATTTCCGAGTGAGCCCGCCACCTGCCAAAATTTTTGTAACGAAGAGTATAAGTCGGGTCCGCGTGGTGATGAACATTCCGACACGCCTCCCGTGAGTGTTCCCACAATTCGTTTTTCCCTGTCGAGAAGGGGGGAGCCCGACGACCCACCTTCTGTGGAGGCTGTTTCCCAATCTCTCACCACCCAGAAGGCATTGGGCTCCAGGTTGTATTTAGGGTCGTCGAATGAGCCGATGCCCAATGATCCTTCTTCTATGGCCACTTTCTTGATGCCACCATTAGGATGGTGCAACCCATGAAAAGGGCCAGTAGGGGACGATTCTGCATTCCATCCCAAATAATAGGGCTGATACTCTTTGGGAGGAGTCTGTTTTAATTTTAGCAGCGATATGTCGTGACGTTCGCTGATCAGCACCGAATCAGCGGAAGCCATGGTCATCTGTAATGGCCCGCGGATGTCTGTGCTACAGACTGGTGAGTTGTAATTGAAGAAGGTGACGATGCGGCCTGCCACCAGGTCGTACTTTCTATTTGCCAGGAAAGTGGCATTGTAATCGTTGTTCAGGCAGTGTGTCGCTGTAATGAGATAAGGGGTTCCATCATTGGCCGTGTTGTTGATAAGGGACCCGGTGCAATAGGTGGTTCCGTTGATGATCAGCGCCACCACGCCACTTCCTGGCTGGATATTTTCCGGGTAACAAATCAGGTTGGGATGACACGCATTGACAGGATCCCGAAGTTCCGCTGCTCGGAAGATGCCTACATAGTCGTGATTCACCTCTCCGATTTCAATCTCACCATGGAAGGAGGCGTTCAACGGTTCCTGATATTCTACAATCAGCTCTTCACCACCAATGGGCTGAAGGGGAAGAAGATTTAACTCAGTGTTGTTTTCGTGGGTAAAGGAACCCAGTGTCTCTGACTGGTTGGAGTTGTAGACAAACAGCTTTGCATTTTCGGGCAACCGGAATTTTGTAAAAAGGATATTTAACGAATAGGCTCCTTTTGAACGGATGCCCACGCGCCATACTCTCATGGCGCCTGATGTAAAGGTGATCCCCGAATTATCCGGACGGAGGTGCACAAAGAATTTGTGGGCAAACTCAAGGCTTTTAAAGTGTGATTGCTCCTGCTGGGAACGCCACAGGGCAGCTTCTTTGTCGAAAGAGGGCATCTCCACGAAAAAATCGGCTGACGGAGTAACAGCCCTAGCAACTGCTCCAGCTTGCAGAGGCAGAGGCTTGCCCCCGTGGCTTATCTGGCCGGAAATGTGGCTGAAAATGAGGCTGAATACTAAAAGGAGCGTCCACTTCAGGAGAATGTTGATTCTTTTGGGCTGGCTTGTCATGTGTAAGTGATAAATTCGGTTCCAACTGCAAATGTACGTTTTTTCAGGAAATAGGCCTACTTTTGTAGAGATAATTCGGCTGAATATGCATAATTTAAAAAGCTTTCTCGACGCAAAAGCTGATCAATATAACAGCACCCTCTTTATTAAGGAGGACCCCGTATCCATTCCTCATCTTTTTTCCGGTAAACAGGACCGGGAAATTATGGGCTTTTTCGCCGCTACCCTGGCATGGGGGCAACGAAAAACAATTATCTCCAAATGTCGTGATTTGGCGGACAGGTTGGGAAATGAGCCATTCCGCTTTGTGATGGAGCACGACGAGAATGAGTTGAAGCAACTGCTTGGTTTCAGGCACCGTACTTTTAACGACGAAGACCTGCTTTATTTTATTGACTTCTTACGCCGCCATTATCAACAGCATGAAAGTCTGGAGAGTGCCTTTCTTTGTGATGGCGTATTTACAAACGTGGAAGATTCGCTCATTCATTTTGAGCAGTACTTCTTCGATCACCCCAACGCGCCTAGGCGTACGCGTAAACATGTGGCGACCCCGATACGCAACTCTGCCTGCAAACGGTTGAACATGTTTTTGCGCTGGATGGTAAGAAGGGATGGGAAAGGAGTGGATTTTGGCTTATGGAAACAGATTCCGCAACAAGCACTTATCTGTCCCATCGATCTGCATGTGGACAGGACGGCCAGGCAGCTCGGATTGATCACTCGCAAACAGACAGACTGGAAGGCGGCGCTTGAGTTGACCCGTAATCTCCGCACAATGGATGCAGACGATCCTGTCAAGTATGATTTTGCCCTGTTTGGACTGTCAGTCGAAAGCAAATCCCAGACACACCCTTCGGGCAATGTTAGTCAGCTCCTCCGTATTCCATCAAATAGGCTTTGATGAATTCATCCAGATCACCATCCATTACGCCGGTGACGTCGGATGTCTGGTAGTTTGTGCGATGATCTTTCACGCGACGGTCGTCAAACACATAGCTGCGTATCTGAGAGCCCCACTCAATTTTCTTTTTGCCTGCTTCAATTGCAGCTTGTGCTGCACGGCGTTTCTCCAACTCGATCTCATAGAGTTGCGATTTGAGCAACCGCAGTGCATTCTCCCGATTCCCCATTTGGGATCGGCTCTCCGTGTTTTCGATCACAATTTCCTGTTCCTCGCCCGAATCCGGATCTTTGTAAAGGTAGTGCAGCCGTACACCTGTTTCAACCTTGTTCACATTTTGCCCTCCGGCCCCCGATGAGCGGAAGGTGTCCCAGCTCAGGTTGGCCGGGTTAACATCGACTTCGATGGTGTCGTCCACCAACGGTACCACAAAGACTGACGCGAAGGAGGTCATTCTTTTACCCTGGGCATTGTAAGGCGAAACGCGCACAAGTCGGTGAACCCCATTCTCGCTTTTTAGAAACCCATATGCCAGGTCACCTTCAACCTGTAACGTGGCAGTTTTAATGCCGGCATCGTCGCCATCCTGCCAGTTGGTTACCGTGGTTTTGTATTTTTTGCTTTCACACCACCGCTGGTACATGCGAAAGAGCATGGATGCCCAGTCCTGACTTTCCGTCCCGCCCGCGCCCGCGTTTACTTTCAGGACCGCTCCCAGCTTATCTTCTTCGCGTCGAAGCATGTTTTTTAGTTCCAGATCTTCAATCAGCCTGATGGCTTCTGCATAATTGAGATCTACCTCTTCCTCCGAAACGATTCCTTCCTTCAGGAAGTCGAAGGCCAGCTGCAGCTCATCAGCCGCTGCCTTCACTTCGTTGTATGCGTTGATCCAGAACTTCAGCTCACGCACGACTTGCATCTGGCTTTCTGCTGCCTTGGCATCGTTCCAGAAGTCGGGTGACTGGGTGCGGAGTTCTTCTTCTTCCAGTTGGATTATCCTTGTATCGACGTCAAAGATACCCCCTCAGCGCTTGCTCGCGCTCCAACACATTTTTCAGTTGGTCTGCAGTAATCATCTTTTGCTCATTTTGTTTTCAGGGTGCAAAAATACGCAAAAGATGTGGAATTACCATGTCAATGTTTTATAAAGTAGTTGACTCGGATTTTTCTATTCAGCTCTCGGTTAATGCAGGTAGGAAGAACTTTCAAAGAAGTCTATTTATTGTTAAAAGAGAAGCTTCGTATTGCGCTTTTGCTTACTTTTGTTCGTTTAAAAGATCCGACTGCATCATGAGACGATTTTGTAGTCCTACTTGTGGAATTAATGCTACGAATGTGTATAAAAAAATAGCAGCCATTCTTTTTACAACCATATTGCTGGCTTCTTGTGGAGCCGGTAGGAGTACTGTCTCAAGTCACAGAACCTCTTCGGTGTCCATGCAAAACAACGTTGTTGAATACGGTAGGAAATTCCTGGGAAAACCTTACCGTTATGCCGGTAGGGGGCCTAATTCATTCGACTGCTCAGGATTCACCTCTTTTGTTTTCAAGGAATTTGGATATACGTTGAATCCAAGCTCAGGTGGACAAGAACGTCAATTTCCTACTGTCCACCGAAAAGATTTGAAAAAAGGAGATTTGGTTTTTTTTGAAGGTAGTAGAAAAAATGGCAGAGTAGGGCACGTGGGAATTGTTACCGAAGCCCGTCGCGACGGAACTTTCAGATTTATACACGCCTCTACGAACTATGGGGTCATTGTGTCGTCGTCTGAAGAAGAGTATTATGCATCCCGTTATCTTCGAGGCGGCAGGGTGCTTGAAGAAGATGACTCTTCACCGGGGCAGCGAAAAAGAACGACGGTGAATGTTTCTCTTGAAAAGGGAGAGACTGTTGTCTCGCCCATAGCAGCCCAACGGAAGGGGAGGCCTTCCGAAAAATCAGACAGATCAGTTGTCCTTGTTCAAACCGACCCTCTGAAGAATCCTCCGCTAAAAAAGAACCATTCCACGCATACCCGGAATGAACAGGGTGAAAATCCCCTTTTTCGGACAAAGAATGATGTGATTCTGAGGAGAGATTCCGCCGATATCCCGGAGCCGGTAGTTGTGAATGTGGAGTAAACAAAGGCATCATTTAAAAATGTTTTCATTGTATGACGTTACTAAAAAATATAATTTTTGATTTCGGAGGAGTGCTCATCGACTGGAATCCCGTTTATCTTTATCGGAAAGTCTTTGAAACAGACGGAGAAATGAACTATTTCCTGGAGCATGTTTGTCGTTACGATTGGAACCTGTTGCAGGATGAAGGCCGTTCGTTGGCAGAAGGTACCCGCATTTTGCAGGAAAAACACCCGGAATACGCCGAGGAGATATCCATGTATTACGGGCGCTGGATAGAGATGCTTGGAAGTGCTTATGAAGAAAATAGGAAACTGATTAAACCGCTGAAGGAGAAATATCGGGTGTATGGGCTCACCAACTGGTCGGCAGAAACGCTTCCACTGGCCATGGACAAATTTGACTTTTTTCAAGATCTGGATGGTATGGTTGTTTCAGGGGAAGAGAAAATGGTGAAACCCGACAGGAGGTTGTACGAAGTTCTGCTGGACCGATATGCTCTCCGTGCCGCAGAATCGCTCTTTATTGATGACAATCTGGCAAATATTGAGGCGGCCCGGGAGTTGGGTTTCCAGACCGTTCACTACACAGGCGGTATGAATCTGGAAGCCTGGTTGCGTGAAAACAACGTTTGGTAGAAACGAATTGATAACAGTTGTTGTGTGATTTAACTCTTCTTTAACATTGCTCCTTTGTTATTCTTGCTACCTTTGCAGTCAATTCAAACTATGTGGAAAGATTTGAACTGCTTGCAACCACAGAAAAAAATGCTAAAAAGATTTACTGCATTTCCTTTCTTTGGGCCGTTGCATTCACGCGTAGGTTGAATAAAAACATACATCAACACTTGTTTTCGTTTGGTGACACACATTCGTCTCACAGCCGTTTGTGTCTGTTTTCCTGAAAACTGCTAAATTTTTGCAAAAGATGAATTATCTATTTACCTCCGAATCCGTGTCGGAAGGACATCCTGATAAAGTGGCTGATCAGATTTCCGATGCGTTGCTCGACGAGTTCCTGGCATACGACCGTAATTCCAAGGTGGCTTGTGAGACACTGGTAACCACCGGGCAGGTGGTTCTTGCCGGTGAAGTGAAATCCAACGCATATGTCGACGTGGCCGAAGTGGCCCGCGATGTGATTGCCAAAATAGGTTACACTAAAAGTGAATATCGTTTTGAAGCGCAGTCTTGCGGTGTTTTTTCCAGTATTCACGAACAATCGGACGATATAAACCGAGGGGTGGATCAGAAAGCCGATCCTATGGAGCAGGGAGCAGGCGACCAGGGAATGATGTTCGGGTATGCGACCAGCGAGACCGACAACTTCATGCCGCTATCGCTCGATCTGAGCCATGCCTTGTTGCTGGAGCTGGCAAATATCCGCAAAAACGAACCAGAGCTGATGCCCTATCTCCGTCCCGATGCAAAATCGCAGGTTACCGTTGAGTATGCACAGGATGGCACACCCCTGCGCATCGATACCATCGTGATTTCGACCCAGCACGACGAGTTTGAGAAGCCGCGACAAAACACAAGAGAGGCCACCCTTGAGGCAGATGAGAGGATGCGCTCGCGTATAGAAACAGATGTGCGCACTATCCTTATTCCACGTGTGCAGGCGCAGTATAAGCATAGAAAAGATGTGCATAAGCTTTTTGAGGGAGATATCAAATACCACGTGAACCCCACGGGCAAATTTGTCATTGGTGGCCCTCACGGCGATACGGGACTAACCGGACGCAAGATTATTGTGGATACCTATGGCGGGAAAGCGGCGCACGGTGGAGGTGCCTTTTCGGGAAAAGATCCGTCGAAAGTGGATCGCTCAGCAGCCTACGCAGCACGACACATCGCCAAGAACATGGTGGCGGCCGGAGTTGCCTCCGAGATGTTGATCCAGGTGTCGTATGCCATCGGCATTGCCGAGCCGATGAGTATTTATGTAAATACCTACGGCAAAAGCAATGTGAAGATGACGGATGCCGACATTGCCGAAAAGATCCGCCTGTTGTTCGATTTGCGGCCCAAAGCCATTGAACAGCGTTTGAAACTGCGTAATCCGATCTATTTTGAAACAGCTTCGTATGGTCACATGGGCCGTGAGCCGCGCAAGGTGAAGAAGGTGTTCAGCTCACGCTATATGCCGGAACAGGTGGTAATGGAGGTGGAGCTGTTTACCTGGGAAAAACTGGATTATGTAGAAAAAATTAAAAAAGAATTTGGCCTGTAAGAAAATAATGAAACAGACACAACGATCAGTGGTCGTCTACTGTGCATCCAGTTCGCTGATTGATGCGTGCTATTTCGATGCGGCCGAACGTCTGGGTGAGCTCCTCGCTGCCAATGGTATTCTCTGCATCAATGGTGCCGGGAAAGAGGGCCTGATGGGTGCGCTAAACGATTCCGTTCTTCGGCACGGAGGAGCGGTAAAAGGAATTATTCCCCAATTTATGGTTGATGCCGGGTGGTGTCACGACCAATTGAACGAAACAATCATTACCCAAACTATTCACGAACGGAAGGAAAGTATGGCTGAATCTGCCGATGCAGTAATCGCTCTCCCCGGCGGAGTAGGGACTTTGGAGGAGCTTGCCGAGATTATTACCTGGAAGCAGTTGGGACTTTATGACAATCCTGTCATCATCCTTAATACAAACGATTATTACCAGCCGTTGCTCTCTTTTTTCGACAAAATGATGGAGGCAAAATTCCTGAACAGGGCGAATGGTGATATGTGGCAGGTAGCATCTACTCCTGAGGAGGCTGTCGGTCTTCTTCTGGGTTTTCCCCACTGGAAAGCTTCGGGAGGATTGGAATGTACGGAAAAAGAGTTGTAAATTTGCTGTTCAAAGATAAAATACACGATATAAGTGCCCCAGTTTATTCCCGATACCCTGCGGGAGACTCCGTTTTACCTCAAAGCGGAGGAGTTGCCGCTTCAGGCTGATTCATTGGATATGAATTTTGGCCGGTATGAATTTCTTCCTACCGATTCACAGCATATTTTGTTTTCTGTAGATTCGGATACCCTTGCAAAGCTGGAATTTTTCGCTCCTGGAAATGCAGGCATGGCAATGCCATTCTCTCTTTGGGTGAACAGCATTTTTTTTCTACTTTTTGTCGCTTGTTTTGTCATTTTCTCCCTGGTATTCCGAAAGGAAGGGATGGCTTTTGTCGAAAATTTCAGGCAGATTTTCCTTGTGCGAAGGCGACAGGCCGCTGGTTTTAAGGGGCAGGTGACCACGACCGAAGCATGGGGCGAATTTTTTTTAGTACTACAAACCATGCTCATCATTGCCATTCTCTTTTTTACTTTTTTATGGGATAGGGGACTCGCCCTGCTCTCAACGAAGGGGTGTCTTCTCGCTTTTGCCGGCATGCTGCTCGTACCGGCTGTGATGACGTTGTTAAAGCTTCTGATGTACCGGACCATAGGTGCCATTTTTATGCCCCGGGAGATAAATCGTTGGATTAGCCATTATTACAGGTTGATTGAGTTGATGGGGATTCTCTTGTTTTTACCCGCCCTGTTGTACGTTTTTATGCCCGAATTACGGGATGTTATGCTTGTCCTGTTTTTGTTCGTCTTTATTATTAGCCGTCTCGCAATTGTCTTCGGACTATTAAATATTTTTGTTAAAAAAAATGTCGGTGGTTTTTATTTTTTTGTGTATCTTTGTGGGACTGAAATTGCCCCCTATTTATTGTACTATAAGGGGGTAGTATTATTTATTAGTTTGGCAGGAAATATTTTTGTATGAACGTCCGGAAAGTAAAGAAGATTCTAATTTCTCAACCCAAGCCTAGCAGCGAAAAATCACCCTATTACGATATAGCGGAAAAGTTTCATGTCGAGGTGCATTTCTATCCTTTTATTAAAGTAGATAGAGTCCCTATCAAAGAATTCCGCCAACAACGGATAAATATTCTGGATTTCACGGCCATCATTTTTACTGCAAGAACAGCCGTCGATAAGTTTTTTTCAATATGCGAAGAGATGAAGGTGGCAATACCCGAAACCATGAAGTATTTCTGTACGTCAGAGGCTGTTGCATTGTACCTGCAGAAATATATTGTATACCGGAAAAGGAAGATATTTTTCAGTCAAACCGGCAAAATCGACGGATTAAGCAACGCTTTCACCAAGCATTCGAAAGAAAAGTTCCTCTTTCCTGTTCCCGAAGAACACAACGACGAAGTAACCCTTTTTCTCGATGAAAAGAAGTTGAATTACACCAAGAGTGTGATGTACAGGACGGTGAGTAACGATTTTGAAGAGGGAGAGAAGCTTGATTACGACATGATCATTTTCTTTAGTCCGCTGGGTATCCAGTCCTTGTTTACCAATTTCCCCGATTTTAAACAAAACGATATGGCTATCGGCTGTTTCGGCACCTCCACGGCAAAGGCTGTGGAAGAGGCCGGATTGCGTCTCGACTGCGAAGCACCACAACCTGACTTCCCTTCAATGACGGCCGCCCTGGAGGCTTTTCTCAAGGAAAATCACAAAAACCATAACTAAGTTAGTCATAGCCAGAGGACCCTCTTGACTTCCGGCTGCTCAGATCTCCTCTTCCAGTTCTTTCGAGAAGTAGGGTTTGGGAGCTTTGACAGAAGGAAATACCCTGCGCACATTTGCTGCTATTTTGGCGGCAAATTCTTCAATATCCATATTGATTGCCTGTGATGTCTGGAGATAAATCTCCCTGATTGTCATCTCATCCTCGTCGGTTTCACAAAAAAGCGCATCAATAGGAATCAACTGCATAGACGCTACATTGATCTGGTCGCCGATAGAAAAGAGGAAGCCCTCATGAAGAAGCCGTTTTGTTAATTCCGGTTTCCCCCGATAACCGTGTATGATCCATGGTTGGGTGGGGTCTGTTTCTTTCCTTATCTGAATCAACTCCTCCCATGCTTTCACACAGTGAATGATGACCGGTTTGCCCAGTTTCTCGGAGAGCTCGATGTGTTTTTTAAAAACGGGTATCTGTATATCGAAAGAAGGGCCTTTGAGTTTGTCGAGACCGGTTTCTCCAATGGCAACTATACGGATGTTGGAGGCAATCTCGTTCAGGTAAGCCATCTGGGTGTCGCTGTCCTCCGAATACCAGGGGTGGATGCCGCAGGAAAATGCATGCCGATGGTAAGAATCTTTGGCTACTTCAAATTCAAGGGGGTATACATCGAAGATACACGAGTGATAAGGGTCGTCGTTATCCTCGAGAAAAATTTGGTGGGTGTGTACGTCGTAAAATTCCATACATTAATTGTCCTCTGCCTTCGGTTTGTTCTTTCTGCGCTTCGGCTTTGGCTCTGGAACAGGATCGTAACCCGATCCGCCCCAGGGATTACAGCTCAAAATGCGTTTGGCTGACAAGAAAGAACCTCTGAATGGGCCATGCCTTTTCAATGCTTCTATCGTATATTGAGAACAGGTGGGTGTGTACCGGCAGCTGGGCGGTGTGAGCGGAGAGATGACAGCCCGGTAGAAATAGACCGGAAGAAGTAGTATCCATGTGAGCAGATGCTTTAACACTTTCACCATTTACCTTTCCCAATCTGTTCCTTTAACGCACTCAGTGCTTTTTGTACACTCTTCTCTACCGTGGAAAAGTCGCTCAACGCATCTTTCACATAAACGAAAGCGACGTCAATATGGACTTCTTCGCCAGGCAGTGCCACATCGAAAAGATGTTTGTTCAACCGGTAAGCCTCCCTCGTTAGCCGTTTCATCCTGTTTCGATGTGCAGCAGACCGAAGCCTTTTTTTAGGGATGCTCACCAGTATTGATACTGGCACGGTTTGTGGATGAGTCGTTTCCAAATATACAACCCTGAAGGGATATACCATCATAGAACGTCCGTGGGTAAAGAGGTGTTCAACCCTTTTCTTCCCAGCGACACGTTCTTCTTTTGTAAAATTGAAGTATCCTCCTCCATTCATAAGATAAAAGCATTCCTCCGAAAGCAATTACGAAAGCAAAGATAATTGTTTTTAGAATCAAATGTTTCTTTTAATGAAAAAAAGTGGAACAAGAAGTTGACCAGGTCGGTTATTTGCGTCCAAAATCCGCGGGTATTTCGCCCCACAGTTTTGTTTCCCATTTAAGAATCGGGTTTTGAAAGCTGTTGTTTTGAAGCCACGCTTCCGCACGGGTAATCAGCTCGAAAAGAGGTTTGTTCCGATCCGACTGCATCAGCTTGGTGTTGCATTTCTTTTTGGCAATCCATTTGATGGCATTTATGCTGTCGGAATAGACAGGGGTATCCTGGCCAAGTTTTTTCAAAAGTGCCAGCGCATGCACAATTGCCAGAAACTCTCCAATGTTGTTCGTCCCCTCTTCCAGTGGCCCCATGTGAAAGATCTCCCTGTTGTCCGCGACTAGTACCCCGCGGTACTCCAAAAGCCCCGGATTGCCGCTGCAGGCAGCATCTACGGCCAGGCTCTCCCTGATTATCTTACTGCTTGATGCGGAAGCAACCGCTGCCTTTGTCTTTTTCGCATTCAGATGTTTCCATGGGTTTTCGCGAAATGCCTTTTCTGCCTCTTCTTTTGTCGGGAACGACTTGAACCGTGCATTTTCGAATCCCGTCACCTGCGATTTGCATTCCTCCCACGACGTGTAAATGCCCGGCTTCACGCCCTGCCATACTACATAATATTTGTTTTTCGCCATGAGACCGCACTTTCACATTGATTCCAGGATGTAGGGTGTCATCTCCACATCCGTTGAATGATCCATCCTCTTTTCTTCAATAGATACGATGCTGTCCACTACAAATTTGGTGTAACCACGCCAGGGGATGGTGGCAAAGTATTCTTTGTAATGCAATTGCACCATTTTGCCACTTGCTACCATCAGCTTTTGGGCAATCTCCTCGTCTGTCACGGAAAAATCGAACTGGTTTGATTGTAATCCGCCCGGTTTATCGGCTCGAAAACCCGATTGGATCAGCTTGCCCTCGTAGGTTTTAAAGATAACACCTTTGTAAACAAGGTAATTTAGTTCGCCTGATTTTACGCCCGTGCCAAATACGTAGAAATAGCGTACATAGACGAAAATTCCGAGTGTAAGGATCAATATGGCGAGAAGCCATCTCAAGGCCTTCCGGCTCTTTTTCTTTCTGGGGGTCAGATCATCCATCTTCTTTGATATGTTAGAATGCAAAGATACCTATTTTTTGACTTTTTAGAGAAATAGTGGAGCAAAATGCCGGTCTAATCCCCTAATTTGCGTTATATTTGTTTTCAAATATCATTTGCAAATACGTATGAACAGACTTTTTATGTTCCTTGCACTTTTTCTTGCTGCAGGAACCCTCTCCTCCCAAAATGCCTACAAATTCTCGGTGATCAAGGAAAACCCGATTACATCGGTAAAAAATCAAGCCAGCACAGGTACTTGCTGGAGTTTTTCAGCCGCAGGTATGCTTGAATCCGAACTTATTCGCATGGGAAAAGGAGAGTTCAACCTTTCCGAAATGTATATTGTGCGCAAAAATTACGAAGATAAAGCCCGCAAATATGCCCGTCTCCACGGCAGTCTTAATTTTACTGCCGGCGGTTCCTTTGCCGATGTGATGGAGACCATCGATGATTTCGGGATCATGCCCGAGGATGCTTATCCGGGGCTCAATTACGGAGCAGATAATCACGATCATGGTGAACTCGATAAGGTGCTGAAAGGCTATATGGACGGAATTATTGGTGCACGAGCCCTTTCTCCCGTGTGGCACGAAGGCTTCTCCGGTGTGCTGGATACCTATCTTGGTGCTGTTCCCGATACTTTTATGTACGATGGAAAGCAGTATACACCGCATTCGTTTGCTGAATTTTTAGGATTAAACCAGAATGATTATATTTCGCTGACTTCTTTCACACACCATCCCTTTTACAAGCCTTTTGCTATTGAGGTCCCTGACAACTGGCGCTGGGCCCTCTCCTACAACCTGCCTGTGGATGAGTTGATGGAAGTGATGGAACACGCCATTATGAATGGTTTTACCATTGCATGGGCTTCCGACGTCAGTGAAACTGGTTTCTCGCGTGAGGGTATTGCCATCGTGCCGGACGAACAAGCGGCTGAAAATGCCGGATCAGACGAGGCCCGATGGCTGGGACTATCGAGCCGTGAACGGGATGCCAATCTCAGGATGCGGGTAGGGAGCGAAGCGCTTGCTGAAAAGCAAATTACCCAGGAAATGCGTCAGTCGGCGTTCGATAATTATTCTACTACCGACGATCACGGCATGCAAATATATGGGATCGCAAAGGACCAGCAGGGAAATAAGTTCTATATGGTGAAAAACTCATGGGGTGAAACGGGTCCTTACAAAGGTCTCTGGTACGCTTCGGATCCTTTTGTTCGCTATAAGACCCTTAGCATCGTACTGCATAAAGGAGCACTCCCCGCTGAAACAGCCCGTAAACTGGGTCTCTGACCCACCGTAAAGGCACCGAACTCCAACTATTAAGTGAACCCAATATGGAAATAACCGATCTTTATGCTATTTTTCGGAAATACCCTTCTGTGACGACCGATTCGCGCATGTGTTCCAAGGATTCCATCTTCTTTGCATTGAGGGGGGAAAGGTTTAATGGAAACTTGTTTGCCGATAAAGCGCTGGAGGCCGGATGTGCCTACGCTGTTGTGGATGAACGACCGGAGAGCGAGCCATTCAACGAGCGGATTATTCTCGTCGACAATGTGCTTGCCACCCTTCAGAAGCTAGCCAACTACCACCGGCGCAAGCTGAAGATACCCATTATTGGCATTACCGGGACAAACGGCAAAACAACGACCAAAGAGTTAATTGCCATTGCCCTTTCCCGCGAGTTTAAAGTTGCCTATACGCAGGGGAACTTTAATAATCATATCGGCGTGCCGCTCACGTTGCTGTCGATGAATAGATCGCATGAGATAGGGGTTGTTGAAATGGGCGCTAATCATCCGGGCGACATCCGGGAGTTGTGTGAAATAGCCGAACCCAATTATGGCCTTATAACCAATGTGGGAAAAGCGCACCTGGAAGGATTCGGAACTTTTGAAAACGTAATCAAAGCCAAGGGTGAGTTGTACGATTTTCTCAGGGGGCACGAAGGGAAAGTGTTTGTTAATAAAGACAATCAGACTTTGTACGAACTGTCGGAGGGAATGGACAGAATCTTGTATGGGAAGAATGACCCCTCTCTTTTTGCTTCCGGTACCATTGCCAATGCAACACCCTTTTTGGAGTTCGACTGGAACTTTTTCGACCGCTCCTACCGGGTGAAGACCAGTCTGGTGGGTGAGTTTAACTTCGACAATGCGATTGCCGCCGTAGCAGTATCCAAGTTTTTCGGAATCAATGCCGAGTTGATCAGTGCTGCCCTGGAGGAGTATGAACCGCTGAATCACCGGTCGCAGTTTAAACGTACAGAGCGAAACGACCTGATCATAGATGCGTACAATGCTAATCCAACCAGCATGAAGGCTTCGCTTGATTTTTTTGTCTCAATCCCTACCTCACTTCCAAAGATGGTGATTCTGGGCGAGATGAAGGAGTTGGGGGAGATCAGTGATGAGGAGCATCAAAGGATGGTCGATTTCATAAAAAACCAGACCTTCGACCGGGTCTATCTTGTTGGAAACGATTTCAAAGACTTGATCCCGGATAATGCGTCTTATCGTTTTTTTGAGAATGTGGATTCATTGATTGAATCGCTAAAGACAGATCCGGTAAAAGGACATTATCTATTGTTGAAAGGATCACATTCGGTACATCTCGAAAAGGCGGTTGATTATCTGTAATGCGCCGGATGTCATTTTTTTTGTGGTTCAAATTTTACCGTTATCATCACCATCTCCGAGACGGTGCCTATGCGGTATTGTGGCCCTACAAGACTGATGCCGGATGTGACGTAAACATGTGTATTTCCCTTTTTCTTGTAGCCGTGAGCAACTTCAAACACCATTTGGGTGGCGATGTTGCCCGGAAATGCCTGACCATGATGGGTGTGTCCGTACAAGGCGATATCGGCGCCGGCATCAGCCTCTTCACTCAGATTATCGGGCGTATGATTCAGTACGATTACCGGTTTGGACATGTCTACCCCTTCTGTGGCCAGCAGCTTTGCGGTGGACTTCCGGTTAAGGATGACCTTGTCTTCGCGTCCCACCACATAAAAAGCGCTGTCAACGAACACGGCGGAGTCGCGCAACATGGTGATCCCCGCATCGTTCAGGAGCTGAATCTTCTCCTCCGCATCGTACCGGTATTCGTGATTGCCGGTGCAGGAGAAAACCCCCAGGGGAGCCTTCAGTCGCGATAACTCTTTGTCCATCCCTTCATCCAGGATTGGATTGATATGTGAGTCAATGATGTCACCCACAAAGAGAATCAAGTCCGGTTTCTGCTCCAGAATCAAATCCACGTATTTTCTCGTGTGATTCCGGTTAATCATCCATCCCATATGCAGGTCTCCTACTACGGCAATGCGCAACGAATCCAATTCTCCCGCCTGCTTGTGTACAGTGAGGTGTACCTGTTGTACCACCGGATGCAGAAACTTGTGATGCCCGTGGACCATCACTCCCGATACAGCCAAAATGGGTGCCAGAAAAGTGACTATTTTGTATTTTGAAGGTTGATCTTTGAAGTACCACGATCTTCGCTGGATCTTTCTCCGGATGATATAAATCAGATCAATCACCAGCCACACCCCGCCGGTATAAAGAAGAAAAAGCATCCAGCTGGTGCCTATTACACGGATTAGCTGGGTGATGGGGTCGGGAATGATCCGATAGAAAAGTAATCCGGATGAATAGACGAGCAACTCCACCCCGAAAACCGCAGAGAGGATGATGCGTGCCCACTTTTTTTCATCGAAGGTGTGCCATCCTTTCAGGAAGACCAAGATATTGAGAGTGACGTGGACGATAAAAGCGTTGATGAGTGCGCGCATGCAATGTTTTTTTTGATTGTGTATTAAAAACAGAAGAAGGACACCTTTTGTTTGACTGTAGTGAATTTCTTTCTTTTTTCCTTCGTATCATAAATTCAGAAAGAATGATACCCACAGCGGTACGGAAAAATCAATGATCATCCCATGAAACAGGGCAATTACCACGAACTCCGATCCGGAATATTTTGCAATGACCGGCAGGGTGGTATCCATGGTAGTAGCACCTCCGGCAGAAATTGGTGCCAGGGGGCCGAAATATTTTACCATCCAGGGGGCCAGAAGCAGCACGCTGAACTCCCTCGTGATGTTGGCCAGCAAGGCAATGGTTCCCAGCTCTGCTCCTCTAAACTCGGTGATCAGGATGCTGGAAAGTGAATAATAGGCAAAGCCAGCCCCCACGCTCAAACATTCGGTCAGGCCTTTCTCCGGCATGATAAGGCTCACTAGCGCTACACCGGCAAAGGTGCCAGCTGTGGTCGCAAGAGGTATCAACAGCATTCTCCATCCAAATCGCTTCAGGGCGGCAATCATGTTCTTGCCAGAGCCAATTTGCATGCCTACCAGAAAAAGAAGGGCATAGAGTACCCAGGTCGAGATGTCGCTGTTGAGCAACGCTTCCGGCATCATTCCCAAAAATGCCAGCAATATGCCTGCGGCAAAAAGGAGGAGGTAGGTAAGAGACAGTTTCATCAGCTGGAAATTAAAGAGGTGTTTTGCTCTCCTTCGTGGCTACTCCTCCGCATGTCTCCTGGTGGACGAAATCCTTCTGGGTGTTCTTTTCAGGCCGGCTCTTCCTCCCGGCAAAAAATCGCTCGAAAACCCATTTCGCACAGAGTATACTACCGAGTGTGCCTCCTGCTGTGAGGATAAATGCTTCCAGTCCGATAGATGCAAAGTTATCGATTATCTGTTCGTTGTTTCCGACAGACACACCCAAAAAAAACAGCAACAGCATAATCACCAGACTTAAGAGGATGCCCGTGTGTTTTACGAAACCGCTTTTTCGGAAAAGATAGCCGGTTAGAATGCCACTCGTAATGCAGAGAAGAATTGGAATCATGAATAATTTTTGCAACAAAATTAGAAAAAAGAATTCATGCCGCGAAACTTCGCTTTGCTTGCTATTGTCCGAAATTATTTCCGGGCTTGTATGTAATTCAAAAAAAGTCAATAATAATTTGCAATTCAAAAAAATAAAGTATATTTGTAATATCAAAATGATATCATTTTAAATTTATTGTTATGGAAACAAAGGAATTCAGTTTTAAAGGTTTTAAGGCGAACGGGTTTTTGATGATTCTTGCGTTATTTCTATTTTTAGGAGTTATTCTTTTCTCTTTCTTTCAGGGTAGCTGGGGAATCATTGCAGGTTGTATAATGGTTATGGTATGGATACTGCTGTTGATTGGATTTACCAAACTGGAACCAAATGAAGCAATCGTGATGGTTTTTTTCGGGAAATACAAGGGGGTGTTGAACGAGACTGGTTTTTTTTGGGTAAATCCGTTCATGACGAAGAAGAAATTATCCATGCGGGCCCGAAATTTGAATGTGGAGCCCATCAAGGTGAACGATAAAGTGGGAAATCCGGTGCTGATAGGGCTTGTATTGGTCTGGAAGTTGAAGGATACCTATAAGGCGATGTTTGAAATCGATGCTCAGACCATGGCGGCATCGGGTCCGGGAAATACAGGAACAGCGACCTATGTAGTCAGTAAGCAGATGAGTGCGTTCGAAAACTTTGTTGCTGTCCAGAGCGATGCCGCTCTCAGGCAGGTTGCCGGACAGTATGCTTACGACAACAACGTGGTTTCGGATCATGAAATTACGCTACGGTCGGGAGGGGAAGAGATTAATGAAAATATGCTCATTGAGTTAAATAATCGACTTGAAATGGCAGGCATCGAAATTGTGGAGGCGCGTATCAATTATCTGGCTTATGCACCCGAAATAGCTGCCGTTATGTTACGTCGCCAGCAGGCGGAAGCTATTATCTCGGCGCGCGAGAAGATTGTGGAAGGCGCTGTTACCATGGTTAAAATGGCGCTGGAAAAGATTGAAGACGAAAATATTGTGGAGCTGGACAGCGACAAGAAAGCGGCCATGGTGAGTAACCTGCTGGTGGTGCTCTGTGCCGACGAGTCGGCTCAACCTGTACTGAACACAGGGTCTTTATACCAATAATTGGGATGAATGACGGGAACTCACCTTGCCATTTCCATTATAAGTCTTATAACTGGAACATAATCCACAGGGTGTATGTTAGAAGATACAATCCCGTTGGCGAGTATGGTGGATGGGGCGTTTGTCTGTCAAGATGGCATTTTGCAGGCAGGAGAATTAAACTCTCCCGGGCCATTGCCCATACAGTAAGTGGAAGAACGCGAACTTAAAAAAAGCAAAAGAATATTGATTGGTACGTTACAGCCCGAGGAACTTAAAAAGGTGCTGGTAAGACCAGGTAAGGCAGAGTGAAAGAATTGACAATGATGAAGAAAGAGAAAACAACCCGGAATTTTGCGCTTCGATTGGATGCTAAAACGATGGATGCAATTGAAAAGTGGGCTGCCGATGAATTTCGCAGCGTAAATGGGCAGATACAATGGATACTGGATCAGGCCCTCAGAAAAAGCGGGCGCTTGAAACAGGAATAAACCCTCTCGCTGTCTTGTTAAAAATATGTAATCAAGAGATTATTCAATTAGCGAGACAAATTTATATCTACTTTTAATTTTTCAAATGCACGTATTATATTTGGAACCACGATGAAGCCAGCGACAATTCTGTTTTTATTCTTTTTATTATCAGTGAATTTGATAGCTCAGGGGGTGACTGTAAAAGGGAAATTGGTGTCGGCTGCCGATCAGGCCCCGCTCCCTTACGCAACAATTTCTGTCTCCCGGGAAACGGCTCCCGCAAGCAGCATCAAAAAGATGGCTACACGGGAAGACGGCACTTTCTCTGCTTCATTATCCTCGGGAAAATACATCTTTTCTTTTCATTTTGTGGGGATGAACGGAATGACAAAGCTTGTGGAGGTTGCTGCTTCCCAAAATCCGCTGGATATGGGGACAGTCTCCATGACGGAGAGCGCTACCGAGTTGGACGAATTGAGTGTTGTCGCCCAAAAACCCCTGGTGAAGGTAGAGCTCGATAAGCTGACATACAGTGCCAAGGATGATCCGGAATCTTCCACCTCCAATGTGCTCGATCTCTTGCGTAAAGTGCCCCTGGTGACGGTGGATGGCGAAGATGAGATTCAACTGAGGGGATCTTCGAATTTCAAGATCTACCTGAACGGCAAACCCTCGAATATGGTTTCCGGAAACCCTTCTCAGGTGTTGAAGAGTATGCCGGCAAACAGCGTGAAGGATATTGAAGTAATCACCGATCCCGGGGCTAAATACGATGCCGAGGGAATTGGCGGCATCATCAATATTGTCACTGATAAAAGGGCCGATGATGGTTATTCCGGTTCCGTAGGGGCCAACGGTGATGATTTTGGCGGGTATGGTGGCAACATCTATCTGGCTACTAAATATGGCAAGTTTGGTTTCACCGGCAACGCTGGTTATTTTTATCAGTCTCGCCCTGAGTCGAAGTCCAACTTTGCACGCAGTGAATATTCTCCCAATCCGGGGAATACCCTCACCCTCAATGGAACCAACAAGAGCAACGGGAAAGGCCTCTTTTTAAATGGCTCCATGAGCTTTGAACCCGACACCCTGCATCTCTTCAACCTGTCGGTCTCCCGTTTTGGGGGGGATTTTAATTCGTTGAACCTGCAGGAGGCCCTTTCCGTTGGTGCCCACCCCTATAGTTACAATACGCGAAATAAAAGCGTAAGCCAGTTCGGGGGGATGAACCTGTCGGTCGATTATCAGCGTAGCTTCAAAAAGAAGGGAGAGATGTTGACTGCCTCATACCGGTTTGAGAGTAATCCCAATGACAGTGAATATGAAAGCGAATATTACAATGTCACTGATTTTTACTATCCGGATGGCTACCGGATCAAAAGTGCCAATAACGCAGGCGGAAACGAACATACCGGTCAGGTAGATTATGTAAATCCCCTGAATAGGAAGCATAGTATTGAAACAGGATTAAAGTATATTTTCAGGGATAATTCAAGTCGCGCCGACCATACTTACCTTGATCTGACAGACAATATGTGGAAGCCCGATCCGAACAGAAAAAACGATCTGGACCACTCCCAGTACATCACCTCCGGCTATGCCGGTTACAGCTATAAGGCGGGGAGAGTGGGGATGAAGCTGGGACTACGGGGGGAACATACACGGCAGGATATCCACTTTATGAGCAGCGACCTGGATACGATTGTACACACCAGCTTCTTCGACCTGGTTCCCTCCGCCACGCTCTCCTGTCAGCTGGGAATGACACAAACATTGCGGGGCGGTTACAACATGCGTATTTCCCGTCCGGGCATCTGGTACCTGAATCCCTATGTGAACGACGTGGACCCCAACAATATCAGCTACGGCAATCCTCGGCTCAATGCGGAGCAGCAGCATAACTTCAATATCAATTATGGTTCTTTCTCGCAGAAGTTGAATTTCAACCTTGCTCTCAACTACTCTTTTGCCAAAAATGCCGTGACGGCATACAGCTTCATAAGGCAGGAGTATGACGAGGCGCAGGGAGTTTACAAGTCTGTAACCCATAATACGTATGATAACATCGGGCGCAATCAGACAGTGGGGACAAATATGTATGTGAGCTGGACACCAACCCGGATGATCCGTACCTACCTCAACGGAGGGGTCAATTATACCGATATCCGGAGCACCAAAAATAGCGAATTGAAAAATAGCGGCTTCTCCGGACGTACATTTGGCGGGCTTACCTTTACCTTTCCCGGGGATTTCAGGGTGGGAGCCAATGCTGGACTCTTTCTGAGCCGTATTCAGTTGCAGACGGAACAGTCGGCATTCTATTTTTATTCTTTCAGTCTGCAAAAAAGCTTTCTGCATGAAAAACTCGACCTGGCGCTCAATATGCAAAACCTGTTTTCCAAATACAGGGCATTCACCTCCACCACCACTGGTGCCGGATTTACCCAGAAGAATGAATTCATGAATCCAATGCGAAACTTCAGGCTGAGTGTTACCTATCGTTTTGGAGACTTAAAGACTTCGATGAAAAAGGTGCAGCGCACTATAAGCAACGAAGATGTGATGCAGGGAGAGAGCGGACAGCAGCAGGGAACCACACCTCCCACAGGAGAATGATTTTGCAGTGATTCTTTTTTCCACTATTTTTGATGAAAGCAATAGAAGTGAAGCATGAGGATTGACATTATTACTGTTTTACCGGAAATGATCGAAGGGGCGCTCAATACGAGTATCCTGAAACGCGCACAGGAGAAGGGACTCGTTGAATTTGGACTCCACAACCTACGCGATTATACGCTCGACAAACACAAACGGGTAGACGATTATCCCTTTGGGGGAGAGGCAGGGATGGTGATGCAGATTGAACCAATAGACCGGGCCATCACCTACCTGAAGTCGCAACGTGAATATGACGAGGTAATCTTTACATCGCCCGACGGCGAGCAGTTTACGCAAGCCACGGCCAACAAGCTGTCTCTCATGCAGAATGTTATTATTCTCTGCGGACATTACAAGGGAATCGATTACCGGGTGAGGGAGCATCTGATCACCCGGGAGATCTCGATCGGTGATTTTGTGCTTACCGGGGGGGAGCTGGTTGCTACCATGATTGCCGATGCCGTGGTGAGGGTAATCCCCGGTGCCATTGGTGATGAACAGTCCGCCCTCTCCGACTCGTTCCAGGACGGATTGCTGGCACCCCCTGTGTATACAAGGCCTGCCGAGTATAATGGATGGAAGGTGCCGGAGGTTCTTCTTTCGGGACACGAACGGAAGATCGCGGAATGGAGGCATAATCAATCGGTGGAACGTACCAAACGTCTCCGCCCTGACCTGATTCGATAGAATAGGCACAGGTGAATGTCTTGAATGAATTTCATATCTTTGTAAAATTTTTTGATTATGAAAGGAATTGTATTGGCGGGTGGTTCCGGCACAAGGTTGTATCCCATCACCAAAGGAGTTTCCAAGCAGTTGCTCCCTATTTTTGATAAACCAATGGTTTATTACCCAATCTCGGCTTTGATGCTTGCAGGCATACGGGAGATTCTTGTTATTTCCACACCGGAGGATCTGCCCGGCTTCCAGAGACTGCTGGGCGACGGGTCGGATTTTGGTGTGCAATTTACCTATGCGGAGCAACCCAGTCCCGATGGCCTTGCGCAGGCATTTATCATAGGGGAAGAATTTATCGGGAACGATGCTGCCTGTCTGGTGCTGGGCGACAATATTTTTTATGGTAATGGCTTTCCTTCTTTGTTAAAAAAGGCTGTGGATGATGCGGAAAATAATGAGCTGGCCACGGTTTTCGGTTATTTTGTAAACAATCCCGAAAGGTATGGTGTCGCCGAGTTCGATGAGAAAGGCCAGGTCATCAGCATCGAGGAGAAGCCTGTCGCCCCGAAGTCCAACTGGGCTGTAACCGGCTTGTACTTCTACCCCAATCGGGTGGTGGAGATCGCAAAACAGATCAAACCATCGGCACGGGGAGAGCTGGAGATAACAACGGTAAATCAGGCATTCCTGCACGAAGGGAAACTGCAAATACAGCGTTTTGGCAGAGGCTTTGCATGGCTTGATACCGGAACCCACGATTCGCTATCGGAAGCATCCACATTTATTGAAGTGCTGGAAAAACGGCAGGGGCTTAAGATATCGTGTCTGGAAGAGATCGCCTGGCACAACGGATGGATTTCTGCAGAAGACCTCAAGCGTATGGCGGAGCCGATGAAAAAAAATCAGTACGGGCAGTATCTGTTGAGGTTGGTGGAGTACGGCAGTTAAGCAGTGAGGGACAGTGTCAGGTTGGTCGCAGGTTGAAGGTATTGGAGCAAAGAGAAAAAAGAATAGAAGTATAATGGACGTAATTAAAACAGAAATAGAGGGGTTGCTTGTCATACAGCCCAAAGTCTTTGGAGATGATCGGGGTTATTTTTTTGAATCCTTTTCGATGAAGAAGTTCGAAGAGAAAGTGAGCAAAACCGTTTTCGTGCAGGACAACGAAAGCAAATCGCGATACGGAGTGTTGCGGGGGCTTCATTTTCAGAAGCCGCCCTTTGAACAGGCCAAACTGGTACGCGTGGTGCTGGGAAGGGTGCTGGATGTAGCCGTGGATATCCGGAAGAATTCTCCCACCTTTGGTCAATACGTCTCGATGGAGCTGTCCGATGAAAATAAAAAGCAGTTGTTTATCCCGCGGGGATTTGCTCATGGATTTGCCGTATTAAGCGACAAGGCAATATTTCAATATAAATGTGATAACTATTATTCTCCGGCACACGAAGGGGGTATTCTTTGGAATGATCCCCGGCTTCATATCGACTGGCTGCTTCCTGAAAATGAAATTATCTTATCGGAAAAAGACAAAAATAATCCACCCCTATGCGACACATATTAATCACCGGAGGTGCGGGCTTCATCGGCTCCCATGTTGTCCGGCTGTTTGTGAATAAATATCCTGGCGACCAGATTGTGAATCTCGACAAGCTGACCTATGCCGGCAACCTTTCCAATCTTCAGGATCTGGAAGGAAGACCCAATTACCGGTTTGTGAAGGCGGACATCTGCGACTTCAGCGAGATGCAGTCAGTGGTGGAGTCTTTTCATATTGACAGCATCATCCATCTCGCTGCCGAAAGTCACGTGGACCGATCGATTACCGACCCCTTCTCGTTTGCCAGAACAAACGTGATGGGAACGCTCAACCTGCTGCAGTCAGCCAAAGAATCCTGGAAAGGAAACTACGACGGGAAGCTGTTTTATCATATCTCTACCGACGAGGT
>ENA-UOOI01000242-UOOI01000242.1-fermentation-metagenome-genome-assembly--contig:-NODE-242-length-70568-cov-9.009091_pt1 | contig 70568 bp, 69 predicted proteins | sample MGYA00245779_ERZ724027 | MGnify/ENA primary metagenome ERZ724027 (study PRJEB28704, sample SAMN03018318) | fermentation metagenome | biome: anthropogenic terrestrial biome; feature: soil; material...
CCCATCGTGTACATGGCGCCTATTCTGCTCTCCTTTTGCCGCCTGAAACGGCTTTTCCGCTGAAAGCCCGGTGATCCGCGCCCGCTCAGATTCCAAAATCACGGATCCCTACATCTCAGGATAGACAATTTGATTTTTTTGTCAACTTGTTGTGAAGAGTATTGTTAAATATGTAAATAAGTCAGTAACATCTGTTATATTTCCACAAAGTTTTGCCCGATCGGCCATTTCGTAAGCAAACAGGCGTTCCGTTTTCGGTTCCGCGTTTTCCGTGCAGACCGCCGTTTGTTTTCCTCCGGCGGCGCATCCGGCCTTCTGAACAAGCAGATGGAACGGCCCGCCAACCGGAAAAAGAAACAGAACCGAGCGAACTGATGAAGGCCCCCTCCTGATGCATTTTGCAGCAGTGCATGGATGTTGGATTCAAATACGCTCGGGAAACAGACCAGTCGTCGGCATATTCCATGAGGTAGGTGGTTACCAGGCGCAAGTAGGAATCCGGGTTGGGAAATATGCCGACGACGCTGGTCCTGCGGCGGATTTCCCTGTTGAACCGTTCGAGCATATTGGTGGACAAAATTTTGTGGGCGTCCAGAATCTGGAAGCGCATGGAAAGCCAGAAAATCTATCCGGAACTATTCCGAGTTTTGTGTAAACCTACATTGAGGTGTAGAATGGAAGCACCGCGATGGAGGTTTTTACAATATGGCATAGCCTTTGACTGTGCAGCGCACTTGTCATGCGGCGGTAACCGCAGCACGCGTTTCGGCATAATAATACCCTCATTTGTCTGCAATCCATCATACTGTCTGACAAATGGGGGTGGTCGCCGATCAAGGCGTATGGTTGGCGTATTGTTTTTGCGGGACTCTTGCAAAGTCCTTTGATCGCCCGGCCCGCAGCGGTCCGGAACCAAAATCGCTTATTCCAGATTCAGCTTCCGGCTCAGGATCCAGTCGGTGATGAAATAAAACGCCGCGAAGAACACGGCCGAGTATGCGATCATACCAAGCAGGGCGATTTCGACCGGCGCGGTCGGAAAATATTCCGAAGAATAGTGGAACGCCCGGAAATAGCCGGAGATCGAACCCCCGAACGCCTCGACGAAAATCAAAACGAAAATCTGCTCGACGACCGAAAAGCCGATGAAGGCCCCGAAAGCCGCGAGCTGCTTGTGGCGGCCCGCCAGGTTGCCGACCGCGATCGACGCATAGATGTGCAGCACGCCGCTGGCAAAGTCGACGACGCAGAGGGCAACGACCTCGAAGGCGATCAGATGGGCGTGCAGGCCGTAGCGGCTGTACAGTTCGGCGACTCCCGCGCAGAAACGGCTGAACGACGCCAGCGTATCGGCGTCTGACGCAATGATGAAAATGGACGCGGCCGCGACGAGGATGCTCAGGACGCTCCAAAGCAGCGTGACGATCATCTTCGCGTCGATCTGGCTGTGCGTTTTGACCGGCAGCGTGAACGAAAGGTATCCCTCGTCGCCGAGCAGATTTTTGTAGAAGCGCTGGATCGTGACGACCAGCGTCATGACAAACATGGCGACGATCAGCACGACGTAAACCGTCATCGTGATCGCGCGCGGGATGTTGAACAGGTTCATCTGGTTCGCGGCCGACTGAAACAGCGCGCGGTTGACGACGGCGAGCAGCAGGATCAGCCCGTAAAGCGGCAGAAACGTCCGCGCCGTCGCCCGGATCTCATATTTCAGAAGTTTTTCTAACATTTGAACACCTCCCGGAAAAGCGAGTCGACGCTCTTCCCCTCTTTTTCGCGGATGTCGTCGACCGTGGAGGTCAGGACGATGCTGCCCATATTGATAAAAACGACCTCGTCGAGAACCTTTTCCACGTCCGTGATCAGATGGGTCGAGATCAGCACCGTCGCGTTTTCGCTGTAATTCGAGATGATGGTGTCCAGAATATAATCGCGCGCCGCCGGATCCACGCCGCCGATCGGCTCGTCGAGGATGTAAAGCTCCGCCTCCCGGCTCATCACCAGAATGAGCTGAACCTTTTCCTTCGTGCCTTTCGACATGGTCTTGAGCCGGTCGCCCGGATTGATGTGCAGCCGCTGCAGCATGTCGTAAGCCTTCGCCCGGTTGAAATTTTCATAGAAATCGCTGAAAAAGTCGAGCATGGTCTGCACGGTCATCCAGTCGTTCAGATAGGTGCGCTCCGGCAGATAGGAAATGATCTTCTTCGTTTCGATGCCCGGGGCCGCGCCGCCGACCAGGATCTGCCCGGCATTCGGGGTCAAAAGACCGTTCGCCAGCTTGATCAGCGTACTCTTGCCGCTTCCGTTCGGCCCCAGCAGACCGACGATCCGTCCTTTCGGAATCGAAAGATTAACGGAATTGAGCGCGAGGCAGCCCGGAAAATACTTTACCAGGTTCCTGCACTCCAAAATGCTATCCATTCTGCCCTTCCTCCTTTGTCATACGGCTCAAAAGCTCCACCGTCTGGTCCCCGTCGAACCCGAGCCGGGTCATCTGTCGCATAAAATCCCGGATCAGCCCTTCGGCTAGGCTGTTTTTCGTCTTCATGATCTTCCGCACATCCTCCGTTACGAATCTGCCGCTGGTGCGCTGGGAAAAAAGAAGCCCGTCGCGCTCCAGCTGCGAAAGCGCCCTCTGCATCGTATTGGGGTTCACCGAGGCCTGAGCCGCCAGGTCCCGGACGGACGGCAGCTTGCCGCCCGCCGGAAACACCCCGGAAACCACCATCAACTGGATCTGTTCGACCAGTTGGGTATAGATCGGTCGGTCCGATTTCAGATCCCACGCCATTTCATCACCTTCAAACGTCGATTGTACTAATATATTAATACAATTATACAATGGATACGCCCTCCTGTCAAGACTTTTCCGGGCAATTCGGCGGATATCTTTTTAACGTATGAGCGCCGTGCCCCCATACTTCACCCGCGATCCATCACGACCTGGACGTCCGGAAGGATCCTTGGATAAAGCCGCGGCCGCAAATTTTCTTTCCGCTTTTATGATCTGCCGGTACCGCAGCAAATCGCCCTCGTAAACCGTCTTTCCCCCGATTTTCAAAAGGTGTTCCGGCCTTGCAAGGCTGACGGGAATACCGAGGTCGCAGATACGGCATTCGCTGAGCGCGTAATAGACAAAGGAAGAACAGACGAATCTGTTTTCAGAATCCGTCTCGATGCCGAATAAACAGCCGAGCAGCCCCAGATAATGATATTTGTAACGCCGGCGGTTCGACAGAAAGCGGTCTATGAGTTCCGACAGCCGCCGGTATTTTGTTTCCGACAGTTCAAGCTCCCTGACGAGGCCGGGAAGTTTTGCTTGGCGGGCATACACCCCCTCTCGCAAACTCTCCCGCATAAACCGGCCAACGAACGGGTTGTTCGGCTTTTTCCGGCTGAAACTGTACAGCCTGTCAAGGCTTCGCTCAAAAGACAGCGCCACATGCGTGTATGGGCCGCCCGAAAAAAGTCTGATCAGATGAGAGAGGACCGTATCCGTTCTTGTAAAAACGATATAGATCCGCCTGTTTCGATCCATGACACCGGCTCCTTTCCGCATCCCGGCACTCCCGGCGCCGTTCCGCCCGCTTCCCCGGGCAATTCAACAGATATCTTTTTTGCGGAACAGCACGACGCCGGCGCACAGGAACACGGCGGCCGTGACGAGAAAAACGACCGCGGAAGCCTGCATCTGCCGCGCCGTGCCGGCCGCGATCCGGCTGAACTGCGGCATTGCCAGAAAGCGGCCGGAAAGCTGGGGCAGGCGGAAAAGCTGCAGCAAAAGCTGCGGCAGGCACAGCGCACCGTAGTACGCGAACACGAACAGCGAATTCCTCTGGAGCAGCATCGCAAGGAATGCGGCCAGCGGGATCGCCGCGGCGTAGCCGATGCAGCTGACCCCCACCCGCCGGAAGAAATCGCCCGCGAACGCCGCCTGAAAGGCGGGATCCCACCGAAGGAAGAGCAGGGAGCTGCCGCAGTAGGCGCCGAGCGCGACGGCTCCGAGCACCGCGCCGAGCACGGTGGCGGACACGATCTTGGACAGATACAGTTCGGTCCGGTTCAGTCCGAACGAAACGGAATTTTTCAGCGTATGTTCCTTGTATTCCTCCGCGGAGACCAGGTCCACAAGCACCGGCATCAGAAGCATCGGCCAGGAAAGGAAATAGGCCAGAACCAGCATCCACGCGTTCGTCACGGTCGCGTTTTCCGGAGCCATCCGTGAAATGGACAGATTGACCGCAACGGCGAGCACGCCCATCCCCGCAAGGAACAGGTAAAAGAACGGACGGCGGAATGTTTTATACAGATCCGCGCATATCATGTGAAGCAATGTTTTTTCCTCCAATCAGATCGACAAAATAAGATTCCAGGCTTTTCCCGGAACGGAACGCCTGGGACACCATCACGCCGCTTTCGACCAGCGCCTTGACGGCGAGCTCCGGCCGGTCCACGTCTCCGGAAAGCTGAAGCGTCCGGCCGCCCAGGATTTGAACCGGACCGAGGGACAGACGGTCCCTCAGCACATTTGCGGCCTTTTGCGCATCGTCCACCTCGAACCGGAGCGAAACGCGGCATTTTTGTTCCAGCGCCGCCGCCGAATCGCATTCGATCAGCCTGCCGTTCCGGATGAACCCGTACTTGGTCGCGATGCGGGAAAGCTCGCCGAGAATGTGGCTCGAAATCAGAATCGTCGTCCCGCGTTCCCGGTTCAGCCGCAGCAGGATTTCCCGGAACTCCCGGATCCCCATCGGATCGAGGCCGTTGATCGGCTCGTCGAGCACCAGAAGTTCCGGGGCGTCCTGGATCGCGAGCGCAAGCCCGAGACGCTGCTTCATGCCGAGCGAAAAGCTCTTAAATTTTTTCTTTCCCGTGTCTTCCAGGCCGACAAAGCGCAGCGCTTTTTCAACGCAGCTTTCGCCCCGGATCCCGCGCTGGATGCGGTAATAATTCAGATTCTGCCGCGCGGAAAGATAGGGGAAAAAGCCCGGTGTTTCGATGATGCTTCCGGTCCGCCGCCGCGCGCGCTCCAGCTCACCCGGCGAAGACCCGCCAAACAGCTCGACGCTTCCGGATGTCGGCGGCGTCAGGCCGCAGACCAGCTTTAAAAGCGTCGTTTTTCCAGCCCCGTTCTGCCCCACCAGGGCAAAGATGTCCCCCTGCTCCACTTCAAGGCTCAGGCCTTCCACCGCAGCAAAGGCGCCGTACCGTTTCGTGACCGACCGCGTCCGCATCACAACTTCCGCCATAGTTCAAATCTCTCCCTTGTATTACTGTACTAAGTTCATAATACAATGATACAATAAATTTTCAATTTGTCAATACAATTTTAAAAATTTCTGTGTTATAATAAATTTGAAAGTTGGATCGGAACGGAAAGAGCGGAAAGGCCGCGGGGACCCGGACACCAAAAAGCCCGCCGAACGGTTTCGGCGGGCGGTGCGGGCGGAAGCGGCGCGAAAAGCGCGGGCGGGATTCCGCCCTTTATCTGCGATGGACCTGCGAGGTCCCCTTTTCCCTCAAATAGGTGCTTTCGAGGTCGGCCAGATGGAGTTTGACGGCGAGCGGATATTTGGCGAACGCCTGGCTGATCGCGAAGCTGCCGCCCCGGGCGGAATCGTCGAATCCGCCCATGTGCCACCGGATGGCGACGGCTTCCGAGGTTTTCAGGCGCAGAAAACGCTCGATCAGAAAGACGGATTTTTCGCCGTGACCGTAAGGGAAACTGTCCTCAATGGTATAATAGGGGCGCTTTTCCCAGGCGCCCGTTTCCTCGTTTTTGACATTGCGCGTTCCCTGTTTATAAAACTGCGCCTTGCAGATGTCGTGCAGAAGGGCGCAGACGGCAAAACTTTCCTCGCTGTCGACGGCGGGGTCAAAATGCTTTTCCCTGAGCACATGGTAGACGTTCACGCTGTGCTGCACAAGCCCGCCCAAACAGGCGCAGTGGAACCTGGTGCTTGCGGGCGCGGTGAAAAAGTCGGTGGAATTCAGCCAGGAGAGCAGTTCCTGGGCTCCGGCCCTCTTGATTTTATCGCGGTAGATCGTTTCGAATTCTTCCTTATAACCCATAATATGCCTCCCGTGTGATTCATTATATCACAGTTTCCCGCCGTTTCACAGTGGAAATCGGGCGGGGCGCGGCTTTTGTTTCCGCAGAACCGGAAAAGGCCCGAACCGGGGCCCTTCCCGCGACCGATATCACAGCGATGAATGGAATCATGGATTCCATGATTTTATGTTTTTGGAGATGAGTCGGAATGACAGACGAGCATTATTTGAAACTGCTTGCAAAAAAATACCCGAACGCCGAGGCGGCCGCCTCGGAAATCATCAACCTGCGGGCGATCATGAGCCTTCCGAAGGGAACCGAATACTTTTTCAGCGACCTGCACGGGGAACACGAGGCTTTTCTGTTCCAGCTCAAAAGCGCCTCCGGCGTCGTGAGGAAAAAGATCGACGAGCTGTTCGAGCAGTCCATTTCCGAAGAGGGACGGGCCGCGCTGGCAAAGCTGATCTACTACCCGGAGCTGGAGCTGCCCTGCGCCGAGAAAAAGGAAAACTTCGACGACTGGTGCCGCATCACGATCTACCGCCTGGTCGAGGTGTGCAAGGAAGCCTCCTCGAAATACACGCGCTCCAAGGTGCGCAAAAAGCTGCCGGAAAACTTCGCCTACATCATCGACGAGCTCCTGCACGCAGAAAGCGGCGCGAACAAGCCGCATTACCACAACGAGATCATCCGCTCGATCGTCGACACGGGGATGGGCGTGGAATTCATCACGGCGCTGTGCAAGCTGATCCAGCAGCTTTTGATCGACCGGCTACATATCATCGGAGACATCTTCGACCGCGGCCCGCGCCCGGACTCGATTCTCGACGCGCTCGCCGAATTCCGCGACATCGACATCCAGTGGGGCAACCACGACATTTCGTGGATGGGGGCCGCTTCCGGAAACACCGCCCTGATGGCGAACGTCATCCGGGTCGGGATCCGCTACAACACGTTCGATTTGCTCGAGGACGGCTACGGAATCAACCTCCGCCCGCTTTCGGCCTTTGCGGAACGCGTCTACCGGGACGACCCGTGCGAATTCTTCACGCCCCATATCCTCGACGAAAACCAGTACGACCCGGTCGACCTTCCGCTCGCCGCGAAGATGCACAAGGCCATCGCCATCATCCAGTTCAAACTGGAGGGACAGCTGATCGAAAAGCATCCGGAGTACGGCATGGGCGCCCGTCTGCTCCTCAAACAGATCGATTCCAAAAACGACACCGTCACGGTGGAGGGAAAAGTCTATCCGCTGCGCGACACGTCCTTCCCCACCGTCGATCCGAAGGATCCGCTCGCGCTGACGCAGGAGGAGCAGGAAGTGATGAAGGCCATCAGCTATTCATTCCTGCACAGCGAGCGCCTGCAGAAACATATCCGGTTCCTGTACTCGCACGGCAGCATGTATCTGTGCGCCAACGGCAACCTGCTGTACCACGGATGCATCCCGATGACCGAGGACGGCGAGTTTGAAACCATCAAAATCGGCGGGCGGAACCTGAAGGGAAAGGAATATTTCGAATACCTCGACACCGTCGTGCGGGACGCTTACTTCGCCCCCAGAGACACTCCGGAGCGGGAGAGAGCGCGGGACATGATGTGGTATCTGTGGTGCGGAAGCAAATCCCCGGTCTTCGGCAAAAGCAGGATCACGACCTTCGAACGGTATTTTATCGAGGACAAGGAAACCCATTTTGAAAAGATGAACCCGTATTACCGCTTTATCGAGCACCGGGAACCCTGCGTGAAGATTCTGCGGGAGTTCGGGCTGGACCCGGAAACCTCCCACATCATCAACGGGCACGTCCCGGTCAAGCACAAGCAGGGCGAAAACCCCGTCAAAGGCGACGGCCTGCTGTTCATGATCGACGGCGGGATCGCGAAATCCTATCAGAAACAGACCGGCATCGGCGGCTATACGTTCATCGCGAATTCCCGTTATCTGGCGCTCGCGGAGCACAAGCCGCTCAAGCCCGGGAGCCTGTTCGGGGAGGATTCCCCGAAGGTCGTGGTCGTGGAGGCGATCAAGAAGCGCGTAACCGTGGCCGACACGGACACCGGGGCCGAGCTCAGCTCCCAGATCCGGGATCTCACGGCTCTGCTCCGGTCCTACCGGAACGGCGCGATCAAGGAAAAATAAAAATAAGGGTCCGGATCCGAAAACGGGCGCCGGCTGAAATTCAGCCGGCGCCCGTTTTCGGCGTCATGGGAACCTTCGGCTGCGCCGGGGGATGACTTTTGTCCGCGGCAAAACCGCCGCCGCTTCAGCAGATGCGCGGCAGCCCTTCGCCGTACAGCGGCCCGACGACGCGGAGCCCGCCGAGCCGGGTGCGCATGCACACGCCGGGGCCGTCCCGCCCGACGACCCGGCCGACGATCGCCGCGTTTTCCCCGTAGCGGTGCGAACGCATACAGGAAAGCGCTTTTTCCGCGTCCTCCGCCGCGACGACCGCGGTCATCTTGCCCTCGTTTCCCATATAGAGCGGATCGAGCCCGAGCAGGCCGCAGAAACCGCGCACCTGTTCGGAAACCGGCAGCGCCGCCTCGTCGAGCTCGATCCGGCAGCGTGAGGCGGACGCGAACTCGCCGAGCACCGTGGCGAGCCCGCCGCGCGTCACGTCCCGCATCGCGTGCAGGCGCACGCCGTCTTCCAGCATCGCGCCGACCATGCCGCCGAGCGGGGCGCAGTCGCTCCGGATCTCGTTTTCAATTCCCATCCGCCCGCTCAGAATGGCGGCGTGGTGTTCGCCGAGAAAACCGGAAACCAGAACCGCGTCCCCGTCCCGGCAATTCGCCGGGCCGGCGGAGATCCCCGGCGGGACAAAACCGACGCCCGCCGTGTTGATCAGAACGCCGCCCGCGCCCTCCACCACTTTCGTGTCGCCCGCGACGATGCGCACGCCGGCTTCCCGCGCCGTTTCTGCCATCGAGGCCGCGATCCTCTCAAGGTCCCCCGTCTCCGCCCCTTCCTCCAGGATGAAGCCGCAGGTCAGGTAGCGCGGCCGCGCCCCGCTCATCAGAAGGTCGTTGACCGTGCCGCAGACGCAGAGCCGCCCGATGTCGCCGCCGGGGAAAAACAGCGGTTTGACGACGAAGCTGTCCGTCGTCACCGCGATTTTCTCCGCGCCCGGCAGAACGGCGGAATCGTCCAGTTCGGCCAGGACCGGATCCGTAAAGCTCCTGCGAAAAACCTCCTCGATCAGATCCGAAGTGGATTTTCCGCCGCTGCCGTGCGCCATCGTGATTTTCACTGCGGTCCCCTCCCGTTGACAAAGTAATTGTAGCAGCTGCCCTCCTGCGAAATCATGCACGCGCCGCGCGGCGTGCGGGGCGTACACTCGCAGCCGAACATCGGGCAGGAGGTCGGCGCGATCGCGCCCGTGAGGACCTTCGCGCACAGACAGCGGGCGTCGAAGCCGCGGTCTTCGTCCAGGCCGGCGCTGCCCGCGTCGAAGCGGGCGTACTCCGGCCGCAGGATCATCCCGGAGCCTGGGATGATCCCCATGCCGCGCCACGCGGCGCCGCACGGTTCAAAGTACCGCCGCACCGCCTGCTGCGCCGTTTCGTTCCCGCGCTCCGTCACGACGGAGCGGTACAGATTCAAAACCTTCTTTTTCCCCCTCAGGCGGACCAGCGCGTAGACCGCGGCGAGGATCTGCTCCCCCTCGAAGCCCGCCACGACGAACGGAAGGCCGAATCGGTCGGAAAGCGGTTTGAAAATGCGGCTGCCCGTGATCACGCTGACATGCCCCGGCGCAAGGAACCCGTCCACGCCGCCCTGATTGGTGCAGATCCACTCGATGACCGGGGGCATGGTCTTGAGGGACGTGAGGAGCTTCAGATTCCCGATCCCCTCCGACTCGGCCCGCTCGAGCAGCATGGCGTAGACCGGCGCGGTCGTCTCAAAGCCGACGGCCGCAAACACATAGAGGCGGCCCGGGTTTTCCCGGGCCAGCTTCAGCGCGTCCATCGGCGAATACAGCATGCGGACCCGGCCGCCCGCCGCCTTCGCGTCGTTCAGGCTCCGCCTGCTGCCCCGCACCCGCATCAGGTCGCCGAACGTCAGCACGGTCGTGTCCGGCTCCATGCAGAGCGCCACCAGCCGGTCCAGATAGGCGGTGACCGTCACGCACACCGGGCACCCCGGCCCCGAAATCAGCCGGATGGCCGGGGAAAGCATGCCCGGAATGCCGCAGCGGGCAATCTGGGCCGTATGGGTGCCGCACACTTCCATCAGTCTGACCGGCGGTCCGCCGTAGTCCCGTAAAAACGCGCGGACATCCGTCATAGGACCTCCTCCAGTTCCCGGTAGAGCTCCTCCAGCTCCCGCCCCTCGTCCTCCGAGAGCACCTGAAGGATGCAGCCCGCGTGGACCAGGACCCGGTCGCCGGGCTTCACCCGGACGAGCCCGGCCTCCGCTTCCACCAAATTGCCGCTGAACGCAACGGTAGCCCTGCGGCCGTTGACGGACACGACTTTTCCGGACAGCGCGACACACATTTTGGATCAGTACCTCCGATCGATTGAATCCCGGCCGTTCCGAACAGCCTCCGGGCGTCCGGACGCACAGCCGGATCCGTCCCGCGCGTCCTCCGTTTTCAGGACGCGCTTACGGCCGAGTTTTCGCTTTGCGCTTTCGGCGCTCCCTTTTGATTTCCGCCGTCCGGAATCTCCGGCGTTTTCTCCGGCGCTTCCTTTGCCGGTTCCGCTTTCGGCGCGGGATGATAGACCATCGTTTTCTTTTCCGAAGCCGGCTGGGTGTAGGTCTGCTTCATGGACAGGCATTTTTTCGGGCAGCTGTCCACGCAGCTCCGGCACTGGATGCAGCTGAACCGGTTGATGGCCCAGGACTTTTCCTTGCGGTCGACGGCGATGGCGCCGGTCGGACATTTCCGCGAGCAGAGCCCGCAAAAAATACACGCTTCGATGTCGTTTTCCACATGCCCGCGCGTGCGCTCCGGGTAGACCTTCGGCTTCTGCGGATAAAGCTGCGTCGCCGGTTTGGAAAACAGATTATGAAGCTCGGTCTTTGTAAACGTGAACAGGCTCATGGCACTCACCTTTCCGTACAGCTGATGCAGGGGTCGATGGTCAGGATCAGGATCGGCACGTCGGCGAGCTGGCAGCCCTTGATGGTCTCCAGCATCGGCGGGATGTTCGCGAACGTAGGGGTCCTCACGCGCACCCGGTCGAGAAATTTCGTCCCGTTCGCCTTGACGTAATAGACGGCCTCGCCGCGCGGCTGCTCGACGCGCATCAGATATTCGCCGTTCGGGAATCCCTTGACCGGCACGGCGACGTCGCCTTCCGGAATCCTGGAAACCGCCTGGCGGATCAGACGGATGGACTGGAAAATCTCCCCGATTCTGACTTCGGTGCGCGCGTAGCAGTCGCCGACGCCGCTGGTGACCGTTTCGAACTCGAGGTCGCCGTAGGCGGCGTAGCCGAGGCGGCGCGTGTCGCGCTCGATTCCGCTCGCGCGCATGAACGGCCCCACGGCCCCCGTCTCGTGCGCCCGTTCGCGGCTCAGATATCCAAGCCCCTTCAGACGCGTGTTGACGGCCGTGTTGTTCAGGAACGTCTTCGTGAGATCCTTCAGATCCCGTTCGATCCCGTCGAACACCTCCAGAAAGCCGTGAAGCATCGAATTGTCCATGTCGCGGCGCTGCCCGCCGATTTTATTGACGGAAAAGATCACGCGGCCGCCGGTCGAACACTCGAACATATCGAGGATCTTTTCGCGGATCCGCCACGTCTGCATGAAAAGGCTCTCGAAGCCGAACGCGTCGGCAAGCAGCCCGAGCCAGAGCAGGTGGCTGTGGATGCGGGACATTTCGCACCAGATGGTCCGCAGATATTTGGCGCGGGGCGGAATTTCGACGCCCATGATGTGCTCCACGGCCTCGCAGTACCCCATGCCGTGCATAAAGCTGCAGATGCCGCAGATGCGTTCCGCAACATAAACATATTCGTTGAAGTCCTTCTTTTCCACCAGCTTTTCAAGCCCGCGGTGCACAAAACCGATGGACGGAATCGCTTCCACGACCTTTTCGTCCTCCAGGACCAGATCCAGATGGATCGGCTCCGGCAGAACGGGGTGCTGCGGCCCGAAAGGCACGATGCTACGTTTAGACATGCAACCAATTCCTCCTGCCTTAATGAAACGGCGTTTTTTGGCCGGTGCGGTACAGATTTCCCCGATAATCGACGGTCATCCTCGCGACCGGGACCCCGAAGAGGTCGTGGATCTCGTTTTCGTAGAAAAACGCGGACGGGAAAATATGGCTGACGCTCGAAACCTCCGTCCCCTCCGCAACGCGGAGGCGCAGGTTCAGCAGATCGTAATCCAGGCCGAACGAATAGGTCAGCTCGTACTCCTCCCCCGCTTTCGTACAGCAGATCTGCACCAGCCGGTACCCGCCGTACGCGAGCTTCGAAACCTCGTCCAGAAGCGTGTCCGGGGAAATCTCCCTGAGCTTGTTTTCATGCATCTTCATGCCTCCCTGCGGGCGGGCGCCCTTTTCTCCGTCTGTCCGCGCTTTTCGTCCAGCAGGCGCACGGCTTTCAGGACGCCGTCGATGATTGCCTGCGGCCTTGCGGCGCAGCCCGGCACATAAAGATCGACGGGGATCACCTTGTCGATGCCGCCGAGAATATTGTAACACTCTTTGAAAATGCCGCCGTCGCACGCGCAGATCCCGACGGCCACGACGACCTTCGGCTCCGGCATCTGGCTGTAAAGCTGCCGGACGACTTCCGCAGTCTGGCTGTTGACGCCTCCGGTGATCAGCAGGATGTCCGCGTGCTTGGGGTTGCCCGTGTTGACGATGCCGAAGCGTTCCAGGTCGTAGACCGGGGTCATCGAGGCGAGAACCTCGATGTCGCAGCCGTTGCAGCTGGACGCATCATAATGCAGGATCCACGGCGATTTGGATATTTTCACGCAAAATGCGCCACCTTTCTCAGCGGATCAGGGCGAGGACCAGCAGATTCGCCCCGCCGAAAACCAGTATGACAAACCACGCCGACCCGAGCATTTTGTCCCATTTGACACGCGGGGAAATGTTGTCGGCGAGAATTTCGAGAAAATAACTGACGATCACAAGGGCGACCGCGGCCAGAACGCTCCACGGGCTCCGGTTGAGGACGAACAGCGCGAGCAGCGACATCAGAAGGACGTCCTCATACCAGCTTGCAAGCTCCACCAGCGCGAGGATGCTGCCGGAAAGCTCCGTCGTCAGGCCCTTGACCATCTCCTGGTGCGCATGGTGGGACGTGCTGATGTCGAACGGCGATTTGCGCAACTTGATCAGGAACACGAACAGCAGCGCGAAGAACATGCCGGGCATGAAGGCGATGGCGGGCATCCCGGACCGGACGATCTCCGAGACGTTGAAGCTGCCGGTCACCATGTAAAAACCAATGGCCGCAAGCAGCATCATCGGCTCGTAGCTCATGATCTGAAGCAGCTCGCGCTGCGCGCCCATGGAGCTGTACGGCGAATTGGCCGAACACGCCGCCATGAACAGGAACACCTCCGCAAGCGTCAGCGCGAAGAACGCGAGCAGCAGATCGCCGCCGCCGAAAAAGATGCATCCGGTGAACAGCGTGAAAACGAAATATCCGCCCACCAGAAAATCCTGCGCGCCGTTGACCACGACGGCCTGCTTGTGGAACAGCTTGTTGAGGTCGTAAAACGGCTGAAAAAACGGCGGCCCCTGCCGCCCCTGCATCCGGGCGGTCACCCTGCGATCGAAGCCGGAAAGCAGTCCGCCTGCGGCCGGCGCAAGGGCAAGGTACAGCACGATGCCGAGAATGGGCTGAACCATTACAAAACACCTCCGATCGCAAGGATCATCAGAATCGAAAGCCCGAACGCCGAAAGCAGGAGCGACGGCTTCAGGATTTTCCGCTCGCCGAACAGGCCGTCCAGATACCAGTTGGCCAGGTACATGGATTTCGGGTTTCCGAAGGAATCCGCGAAATGCCGGTCGTCACCCTCGTTGACGCCCGCCATATAGGAAACGACGACCTTGTGCTGGCGGCCGCGCGTGAGGAGCTGGACCGCGGCCGGCAGGATGACGATCATGCACAGCATCATCAGCATGATGTTGATGTCCGTGCTGCTGATCATCGCCTGCGCCGCGATGTGGAACATCGACAGCAGGATCGGCTGGACCAGGTCGGCCGAAATCATCGGGAAGAAAACGCAGAGCGCGACCACAAGCCCGGTCAGCGTGAAAATCGAAACCCATTCGGCCTTATGTACCGTATCCGGCTGGCGCCGCGTGCCGTGCGTGACGGCGACCAGCTTGCCGAGCCACTTGCCCCAGTAAAACAGCGTACTCGCGCTGCCGAACACCAGGAACAAAACCAGAAGGACGCTGCGGGAATCCACAAACGCCTTGAGCGCGGCCCACTTCGCAATCAGCATGCCGAACGGCGCGAGGAACATCCCGAAAATGCCGACGACCATGACGAACGCCATTTTCGGCATCCGGACGACCATGCCGTGCATGTCCTCAATATCCCGGCTGCCCGTGCTGTTTTCCACGGCGCCGACCGCAAGAAACATCAGCGACTTGGAAACCGCGTGGAACACAAGCAGCAGAATGGCGGCCCACACCGCCTCCGGCAGGCCGACCCCCGCGCAGGCGGCGATCAGGCCGAGATTGGAGATCGTGGAATAGGCCAGAACCTTTTTGCCGTCGCTCTGGGAAATCGCGAGCAGCGAAGCGGCAAAGAACGTGAACCCGCCGATGCTCGTCACCATGATTCCCGCAAGGTTCCCGAACAGAAGCGGGGAAATCCGGATCAGCAGGTAGACCCCCGCCTTGACCATGGTGGCGGAGTGCAGCAGCGCGCTCGTCGGCGTCGGCGCGACCATGGCGCCGAGCAGCCAGCGGGAAAACGGCATCTGCGCGCTTTTCGTCAGCGCGGCGAAGGAAAGCAGCGCGGCCGGAACGACGACCCCCGCGGCGCCCGGCCGCAGCGCGGCCAGCTGCTGAAGGGTCGCGATGCGCATGGAAAGCGCGCAGTAGAGGATCGCGGCGGCGAATCCCGCTCCGCCCAGCAGGTTCATCCACAGCGCGCGGAACGCGTTCTTCACCGCGATCTCAGAGCGGTTGTAGCCGATGAGCAGGAACGAACAGATGCTCGTGATCTCCCAGAAAAAATACATCCAGGAGAGGTTCGCGGAAAACACCAGACCGAACATGGCGCCGAGGAACACGAACAGCATCGACAGGAAAAACGGCGAACGGTCGCGGTACTCCGTGTGATGCCGGTGGTAGTCCTTGATGTAGTCGACCGCGTAGACGCAGATCAGGCATCCGACCACGCCGACCACCAGACACATGATCACGGTCAGGTTATCCACGAAGATGTGGCTCTGCCCTTCCACGCCGCGGCCGGAAAGCTCCATCCAGGCGATCGGAATCGTCTGCACGGCGGAAAGGAGGACGACATAATATTTTCTGTACCGGAATCCGTAGTAAAACACCAGGCACATCAGGAGCAGCTCGCCGGCGAGGATGATCCGGTCCAGCATGAGGGTGTCCACCAGGTACGACCGGCTGCCGCCGGAGGAAAGCACCTGAACGGAAAGGACCACGGCGGCGCAGATGATGACGGCGCAGCTTGCATAGATGAAAACATCCCGGTACTTCCCGGGCTTTCGCATCCCGGCAATCACCGCGGCCGCGAGAAAGGGAAAGATTATGAGAGGTGCGATAACCGACATAACATCACCATTCCTACTGAATTTGGCGGGGGTGCCCGCCTCCGGCGGGAATTCCCCGCCCCTTTTTATTTTGGGAGTCACCGATCGCATCCGCGGAACCGGTCCCGGGATGATAAATCTTTAACCATATATAACTATAATCATTTTTTTAACAAAGTGCAAGGATTCAGGTGAATTATTTTAAGATAAAAGCTATTTCATCCCGGATTTTCAGTACAAATCAACAAAATTGGAGGGACCAATTTCCTGTTCATACGAAAACTTCTTCCGTTTCCGCGGCTGCGCCCGAAGGCTTTCGCTCTATTTTTCTATACTTTATATAACATAAAAAAAGGAAAAGCGGGACGACAACGCCCGCTTTCCCAAACTATTCGGTTTCCGCAACGGAACGGCTCCGCGCGCCGGAATCCTAGGATCCCGGCGGAACAGCGTGCGGCCGCCCGCCCGTTTCCGGGGCGAGCGGAAGATACACCGTGAACGTGCTGCCCTTCCCGACTTCGCTTTCCACGCCGACCTCCCCGCCGTACAGTCCGGCGAGGTGTTTGACGATCGAAAGGCCGAGCCCCGTGCCGCCGATTTTCCGCGAGCGGCTGGCGTCCACGCGGTAAAAGCGCTCGAACAGCCTGTCGAAATGCTCCGGCGCGATGCCGATTCCGGTATCCTTGACGCGGATGACGGCGGCCTTCCGCTGCCGGACCCCGATCACCTCGACCTTCCCGTCGGGGACGTTGTACTTGACGGCGTTTTCGACCAGGTTCCCGATCAGCTGTTCCAGCCGGGTCGGAGAGCACGAAACGAACAGGGATTCGTCCACGCGGGTCTGGATCGCAATGCCGTTTTTCGCCGCGACGGGCTTCAGGCGGGAAACGCAGTTGTCCACCGCCTTCGCGACGCTGCACGGGCGCGCGGAGGAATCCCCCTTCGCATTTTCGATCTGCGACAGAACCAGCATGTCGTCGATCAGGTGCTGGAGCCTTTCGGCCTCGATGTCGAGCACGTCGTAAAAATAGCGGCGGGTCTTTTCGTCGCGGTCCGTGCTTTTCAGCAATTCGATGCTGCCGCGGATCGAAGTCAGCGGCGTTTTGAGTTCGTGGGTGACGTTCGCGACAAATTCGCTGCGCAGCCGCTCGAGCTTGCGCAGACGGGTCTGGTCGGTGACGACCGCAAGCGCCGCCGCCGATTTCTGTCCGGGGATCGCGGCGGTATAGACGGAATACTGCTTGCCGTCCCCGGCCTCCAGATTCTGTTTGTCCACTTTTCCCGTTTCAACGGCCTTGTTCATCAGCGACGCGATCCGGTTGATCAGCAGGCTGCCCTCCAGCTTCCGCCCGGCGGAAAGGGAGTCGCTGCCGAGCAGGATGCCGGCGCTCCGGTTGGAGAACAGAATTTTCCCTTCGCGCGAAACGGCGAGCACACCGTCGTCCATCCCTTCCAGAACGCCCTCGAGCTGCTTCTGCTGGCTTTTGAGCTGGAACACGAACGATTCCGTGCTTTCCGCCATGCGGTTGAAGGACTGGGCCAGCTCGCCCGCTTCGTCCTTGAAGCTGCCCTCCACCCGGCAGGAATAATCGCCGCCGGAAATCCGCTTGGCCGCCGCGGTCAGCTTTTGCAGCGGATCCGTCACCCGGAACACCAGATAGCCGGTCAGCGCGCAGACGACGGCGATGCCGAGCAGCATGCTCAGGAGCGCCGTCGTCCAGAGCCTGGCAAGCGCCGCGTCCAGCTCCGCCGTCGGCAGGGCCGCGCGCAGAAAATATTCCCCGGGAAGATAAACGGCAGCGTAATCGTACCGCTGCCCCGTGCTCGCCGATTTGCGGGTGGCGTAGCCATGCCCGCTTTCAAGCGCCCGGCGGATCTCCGGACGGTCCAGGTGGTTCTGGTTGATCTCTTCCTTTTCCGTGTCCCCCACGACTTTTCCGTCCGGCTCGATCACGCTGATGCGGATGTTCTGCCCGAACCTCGACAGTTCCCGCCCGACTTCCTCCGCAACGCCGTCCGGGTCTTTCCGGATGTCCCCGAGGCGCGTTTCAAGGACGCCCAGAGCCGTATTCAGCCGGTTGGAAAACTCCGTCCGGTACTGGTTCTGGATCCGGATGCCCGCCACAAGGAAAGCGGCCGCGAATCCGACGATCACAATCGCCGCATTCAAGAGGATCAGACGCTTTTTCATTTTTGTTCGCGGCCTCCCTTCTCCCGTTTTTGTTCTTCGCACCGATTCTCTTTCAGTCTTCCGCAAAGCGGTAGCCGACGCCGCGGACGGTTTGGATCAGGACCGGATGGTCCGGGTTCCGCTCGATCTTCTGCCGCAGGTAACGCACATGGACGTCCACCGTGCGCGTATCCCCGAAATATTCCACGCCCCAGACCTTGTCGAGGAGCATGTCGCGGGTCAGCACCCTGCCGTGGTTTTTCATCAGCATGACCAGCAGATCGAACTCCTTCGCGGTCAGGTCGACGGTTTTCCCGTCCCGCAGGACCTGATGCCGCGTCACGTCCACGACGAGCGTCCCGTGCCGGAAAACCTCCTCGGCCGGTTTTTCCTCGCGGGCGGTCCGCCGAAGCACGGCGCGGACGCGCGCGCAGAGCTCCTTGATGCTGAACGGTTTGACGATGTAGTCGTCGGCCCCGATCTCAAGGCCGAGGACGCGGTCGATCTCCTCTCCGCGCGCGGTCAGCATCAGGATCGGCACCGACCGGGTCGCCTCGTCCTCCCGCAGCATCCGGCAGACGGCAAGGCCGTCCGGACGGGGCATCATCCAGTCCAGCACGATCGCGTCCGGCAGCTTTTGATGCACTTCCCGCAAAAGGGAGGTCCCGTCCGCAAACTCCTTCGTCTCAAATCCGCTGTCCTTGAGCCCGATCGCAACAATGTTCCGAATATTCTCTTCGTCGTCCGCGATATAGATCAACGCCATGGTTTCCTCCCGTTACGGTTGGCTGTCGTTCAAATTGGGATGGACCCCGGTTTCCATAAAGATCACCCACTCGGCGATATTCGTCGAGTGATCCCCCAGACGCTCGGCATATTTGGAGATGAACAGCAGATCGACTTCCCGCATCACGTCCTGGGGACGTTCGGTGATGATGCCGCAGACCTCCAGAATGATCTTCGAAAACGTCGCGTCCACTTCGTCGTCGCTCTTGCAGATGGCGTAAGCCTCGTCGACGTCGCGGCTCAAAAACACGTTCATCGCCCGGCGGAACATCCGGCGCGTCATCTCGAGCATCTGGACGACGTGCGAGGCGGCGAGGCTTTTCGTATTCAGTTCCCCGACGGTCAGGATCTCGCAGATGTCCGCGCACTGGTCCGCCTCGCGCTCGATGTCCGTCAGGATTTTCAGGCACGCCGCGATGAAGCGCAGGTCCCCCGCGATCGGCTGCTGCCGGGCGATCAGCTCCATGCAGTTCTTTTCGATGCTGTGCTCCATGCGGTCGATCTCGCTGTCCGACCCGGCCACCTCGGCGGCAAGGTCCTGGTCCGCCGTGCGCAGCGCCGTAATGGTCTGTTCGATTTTCCGGTCGGCCGAGTCGCCCATCTCCGACATCCGCGAAATCAGGTTCTCCAGCTCGCGGTCAAACAATTTTCTCGGCAACGTGTTTTCCCCCTTTTTGTAAGTATAACCGATTCCGGCGCAAAAGCAAGCCGAATTCAGCCGAACCGTCCGGTTATGTAACGCTCCGTCCGCTCGTCTTTCGGCTGGTTGAACATTTCGGCCGTATCGGCGTATTCGACGACTTCGCCGAGAAGGAAAAACGCGGTCCGGTCCGCGATGCGCGCGGCCTGCTGCATGTTGTGCGTCACGATGACCACGGTGTAATTTTTCCGCAGATCGTCCATCAGGTCCTCGATCTTCAGGGTGGAAATCGGATCCAGCGCGCTGGTCGGTTCGTCCATCAGGATCACTTCCGGCTCGACGGCGAGCGCGCGCGCAATGCACAGGCGCTGCTGCTGGCCTCCCGAAAGGCCGAGCGCCGATTTCCGCAGTCGGTCCTTGACCTCTTCCCAAAGGGCCGCGCTGCGCAGCGAGCGCTCCACGATCTCGTCGAGCTGTTTTTTGGAGCGGATCCCGTGGATTCTCGGCCCGTAGGCGATATTGTCGTAAAGCGTCATCGGAAACGGGTTCGGGGCCTGGAACACCATGCCGACCCGTTTGCGGAGAAGCGTGATGTCCGTATCCGGAGCGTAAATGTCCTCCCCGTCGATCGTGACCTTCCCTTCGGTCCGGCAGTTTTCGACCAGATCATTCATCCGGTTCATCGTTTTCAGGCAGGTGGATTTCCCGCACCCCGAAGGACCGATAAAAGCCGTTACCTGATTTCTTGGAATTTCCAGGGAAATATCCTTGAGCGCGTGAAAATCGCCGTAGTACAGGTTTAACCCCTTCATGGCTATTTTGTTTCCCATGCTGTTGCAAATCCCTTTTTCCCTTTCTCCGGTATCCCGCCCCGGCGCCGTCCGGCGGCCCTGCGGGACCGGGCATAAAAACTCCGTTTTATTTTATTGGAAGAATGTTAAAGGAACGTTAAACGTCGATTATGGACGGTTTAAATGAATTCGGGCGCGGAGAATGCCCGACAAAAATCCGATCGCAGAATTATTCATATATACAAATTCCGGTCATGCCCATAATATTTTTTGTTTTATATTGACAATTTTATGACGTTCATGTACAATGGAAACGCAGGTGAGAAAATTTTTAGGTCCTGCGCGTATGTTTAGGAACACGATGGTCCTACCAATTTAACCGGTTTTTGATTACAAGATGTAGCATTGGACACATACTTCTTTTCACAAGCGGAAAACGCCTTCAGTTTTGAAGGCGTTTTCCGCTTTTCTGCTTTCTCCGCCTTCGCGGGGGACTCCTTTGCCCGCCGTAAAATCAGCCAGAATTTTCAGGAATGATTCATTCGTTTGGATGAATACTATTTACAGTCAACAACGAAAATGGAATCCTTCCAAAAGCCTGTCCATTCCGGCGAAAACCGGTTGGGCTGCATTTATTGTTTTCATCCGGAAAATTATAGAAAATTCAGGTTGACATAATGTTGAATTTGTGTTACCATAATGAAGAAATTAGCACTCAGCATATACAGACTGCTAAATTCCTTCGAATAATGAAATAATAAATGGGAAGATTTTCAAATTGAAAGTGAAATAGGGTAAGGTAGGAAATATGCAACATTTTGAGACCAGACTGAAAAGCGACAACAATACCTATAAAGAGCTGTTCATCCGCTACCCCAATAATCCGATCCTCACGGCGAGGGATTGGCCCTACGCCGTCAATACGGTCTTCAATCCGGCCGCAACGATCTTTCACGACAAAATTCTTCTTCTGGCCAGGGTAGAGGACCGGCGCGGGTTTTCTCATTTTACCAAGGCGGTCAGCGACGACGGCGTGACCAACTGGCAGATCGACCGGTGCCCGACGCTGGAGGCGAACATGGACTACCCGGAGGAGGCCTGGGGCATCGAGGACCCGCGCATCACGCGGATCGACGAGCTCAACCGCTGGGCCGTGGTCTACACGTCGTTTTCGCGGTCCGGGCCGACGGTGTCGCTCGCGCTGACCAGGGACTTCGAAAGTTTTGAAAAAGTGGGGTCGATCATGCCGCCGGAGGATAAGGACGCCGCGCTGTTCCCCCGGAAGTTCAAGAACAAATGGCTTCTGATCCACCGGCCGATCGGCATGAACGTCGGCAGCGTCGCGCGGCTCGGCCCCGGCGCGCACATCTGGATTTCCTGCTCGAGCGACCTCAAGTACTGGGGCGACCACAGCATCCTGATCAACGCCCGGAACGGCGGCTGGTGGGACGCCAACAAGGTCGGGCTCTGCCCGCAGCCGCTGGAAACGCCCGAAGGCTGGCTGATCCTGTATCACGGCGTGAGGCGAACCGCCTCCGGCTCCATCTACCGGCTCGGCCTGGCGCTGCTCGACCTGGAAAACCCGAAGAAGGTTCTCCACCGGGGGGACGAATGGATCTTCGGTCCGGAGGAACCCTATGAACGGGAGGGGGACGTGCGGGACGTCGTCTTTCCGTGCGGCTGGGTGCTCGACAAGGTTTCCGGGAAGGTGAAAATGTACTACGGCGGCGCGGATACCTGCATCGCGCTCGCAACCGCATCGCTTTCCGACCTGCTGGAATATATCAAAAGCTGTCCGGAGCCGAACGAGCAGGAATAAAACCGGCCGCATTCTCTCAGCCAACAAGCCAACAAGATTGCTGCAGCAGTCATTGGATAAATTTCATCAAAATTGTCTGAAAAGGAGGAATTTGGATGAAAGCACTGTTTCTCGCCGGAGGGAAGGGAACCAGGCTCCGGCCTCTGACCGACCACCTTCCGAAGCCGATGGTGCCCGTGATGGGCAGGCCCCTGCTGGAACGGAACGTCGAAGCGCTGAAGAACTGCGGCGTGGACGAAGTCGTCCTGAGCACCTGTTACCGGGCCGACGACATCGAAAAGCATTTTTCAAACAGAAACTGCGGGGTCAAACTCCGCTATGTCTGCGAAGACATCCCGCTCGGAACCGGCGGGGCGATCAAAAACTGCCGGGATTATTTCGACGACACGTTTCTGATTTTCAATTCGGATATTGTATGCAACATTGACCTGAACGACCTGATCCGGTTCCACCGGAAAAAACACGCGGACGTGACCATCGCCGCGACGCGGGTGGAGAACCCGTCGAATTACGGCGTGATCGAAACCGACGATTTCGGCTTTGCCACCACGTTTACGGAAAAGCCGAAGCCCGGGGAGGAAAAATCGGACTTCATCAACGCGGGCGTCTACATTTTCGAACCGAAGGTGCTCGACCTGATCGCCTCGAACCGGGTCGTTTCCGTCGAAAAGGAAACGTTCCCGGCCCTGCTGAAGAGCGGGTACAGGATCGCCGTCTACCGGGGCGGGAGCTACTGGATCGACATCGGGACACCGGAAAAATATATGCAGGTCCACCGCGACATTTTCAGCGGCCTGTGCTGCGTGCCGGAAAACGACTTCCTGCAGAACCACATCTACGGGGCCGAGGGCGCGCAGATCCACGGCACGGCGCGCATCGTCGGGCCGGTCTGGTTTGGCAGGAACGTGCGGATCGGGGCGAACGTGACGGTCGGACCCAACGTCGTTCTCGGCGACGGGTTCGAAAGCGGCAGGGGATGCGTCATCCGCAACAGCATCCTCTGGAACGGCGTTTCCGTCGGCAGCGGCGTCAGCATCATCAAATCGGTGATCACGTCGGGCTGCCATATGCCGAGCGGAATCCAGTGCGTCAACACCGTTTATTCCCAGGAAAGCAAACGGCCCTTCGTCATCTGAACGCACCCATCAAACGGAGAAAGGATTGTTCTGAAAATTGAGCCGTGAAAAAAAGATCAACGCGATGTTCCTCAGCACTTACCCGCCGCGCGCATGCGGAATCGCGACTTTCACGCAGGACCTGATCAGGGAGCTGGAAAAAACCGGCCGCGTCAGCGCGGAGGTGACCGCCGTGAGCGACACCGAATACGCCTATCCGCCGACGGTGCGCTTCACCCTCGACCAGCAGGATGAAAATTCCTACGCCGAAGCGGCCGAAAAGATCAACCGCTCCGGTTCCGATCTTCTGATGATCGAACACGAATACGGCATTTACGGCGGGAAATGGGGCAAATATCTGCTGAACCTGATCGGGCATGTGCAAATTCCCTGTTTCGCCACCCTGCACACGGTTCTTCCGGAACCGAACGACAAACAGCGCGAGATCATGAACGGCCTTGCCTCAAAATGCCGGAAGATCATCACGATGGCCGCAAACACGGTGGAAATCCTCCAAAACGTCTACGGCATCGATCGGTCCAAGATCGAAATGGTCCACCACGGCGTTCCGGAGTTTCCGGCCGCGGAACGCGACACGCTGAAAAAGGAGCTCGGCTTGACCGGCCGGTTCATCGTCAGCACGTTCGGCCTCATCAGCCCCGGCAAAGGGCTGGAATACGGGATCGAGGCGGCGGCGCGCGTCGCGAAAAAGCACCCGGAAATCCTCTATCTGATCCTCGGCCGGACGCATCCGGTCGTCAAGCGCACGGACGGCGAAAAATACCGGGAAAAGCTGGAGCGCACGGTGAAAAACTTCGGCATCGAGGATAAGGTCCGCTTCGTCAACCGCTATCTCGGCGTCGAGGAAATCATTCGCTACCTGCAGCTCTCCGACGTCTACATGACCCCTTACCTCGGGAAGGACCAGGCCGTCAGCGGGACGCTGGCCTACGCCGCGGGCTACGGAAGGGTCATCATCTCGACGCCTTACCTTTACGCGCAGGAAATGCTTTCCGGCGGCCGGGGGCTTCTGGCGGATTTCCGGAGCCCGGCGTCGCTTGCGGAGCGGATCGAAGAGGTCATGGAACACCCGGAGCGGCAGGAGGAAATGGAAAAGCGCACGCGGACGCTCGGCAAGACCATGTATTGGGGCCGGGTCGCGGAGCGTTATCTCGAACTGTTCGAAAACGAGCTTTATGGAAAAAGGGAGGCCGAGGCATGACAGGACCGATCGACGACCGATACGTTTTCCGCATGACGGACGACACGGGCATGTTCCAGCACGCCGTGTCCGGGGTGCCGGATCCCTCGGAAGGCTACACGTCCGACGACAACGCGCGCGCGCTGATGATGGCCGCGCTGCTTTACGAGCGTTCTCCCGAGCCGAAATACGAGGATCTTTTATACCGCTACACCGCCTTCCTGCTTTACGCGCAGAAGGGCGGATGGTTCCGGAACTTCATGGGTTACGACCGCAGGTTTCTGGAACGACGCGGCTCGGAGGACAGCTTCGGGCGCTGCCTTTTCGCGCTCGGCTTCACGGCCTCCCGGAGCGGGCTTCCCCATTCGGTCGGCGAGGCGGCGGAAAAGCTGCTGCGCAAAACCTATCGGAGCTGCTCGAGCCTCTCGCATCTCAAAGGAAAGGCCTATGCGCTGGCCGGGCTTCTGCTGTGGGACGACCCCGCGGCGCTTCCGGGCGCGGAAATGCTCTGCGATTCGCTCGTGGATACATACGCGCAGTGCCGCAGAGAGGATTGGCGGTGGTTCGAGGACCGGATGACGTACTGCAGCGGGATCCTGCCTCTTTCGCTTTTGACCGCCCGGGAAAAGCTCGGCAAAAAGCAGGCGTTCGAAGTCGCGGTGGAAAGCCTCGATTTTCTGCTTTCCGCCACGCTGCGGGGCGGGATCTTCCGTCCGATCGGCTGCAGAGGCTGGTTCGAGCGGGGCGGCGCGCCGGCGGAATACGACGAGCAGCCCGTCGAAGCCTGCTGCACGATGCTGGCCTGTCTCGCCGCCCTGCGCGCGACCGGCGACGAAAAATACCGCCGGGCGGCCTCGCTGTGCTACCGGTGGTACCTCGGGGAGAATTCCGCCCGCATGCCGCTCATCGACCCGGACACCGGCGGCTGTTTCGACGGGCTGGTCCAAAACGGCTACAACGGGAACCAGGGCGCGGAAAGCATCGTCTGCTGGATGATCGCGTTTCTGGTCGCGCGGCGGGAAAACCTGACGGAGGCAAAGCTGAAGCAGCGGCAGACGCCGGTTTTCACGCCGGTTTCGCCCGGATGAGCAGGACCGGCGGCCGGGACGTCCCCGGCGGAAAACGGCCGTCGATGGAAACGGGAAAAGGGTTCGTTTTCGGAACTCTTTTCCCGTTTCTTTTCTTGTCATTCAGTTCTTGGAATTCCGGCGCCCCTTCTGCCGGACGAACATCAGCCGCACATGTCCGTCCTTGCTGCGTTCGCTGCGGATCTCAAAGATCTTGAGCGAATTGATGAACGGCGTCAGTTTTTTGAAGCCGTAGTTGCGCACGTCGAAATCCGGGTAGCGCTTGGTCAGGATGTTGCCGATATCCCCGAGCGCGGCCCAGCCGTCGTCGTCGGACGTTTCGTCGACGATCGTCCGGATCGTGTTGCGCACCTCGTCGAGCGAGGTGTGGTCGAGCCCCTCGTCCGCCGGCTGCTCGGACGCGTTCTCGTCGTCCGGGAGGTTCGGCGCCTGTGCGAGGATCTCGAGGTATTTGAACTTGTTGCAGGCGGCGATGAACGCGTTCGGCGTCTTTTTCTCGCCCATGCCGACCACATACATGCCCGATTCCCGCAGGCGCGCCGCGAGCCGCGTGAAATCGCTGTCGCTCGAAACGATGCAGAACCCCTCGATGTTCCCGGCGTAGAGCAGGTCCATCGCGTCGATGATCATGGCCGAGTCCGTCGCGTTCTTCCCCGTCGTGTAGCCGTACTGCTGGATCGGCGTGATCGAGTTGTCCAGCAGGACGTTTTTCCACGAGGTCATCGTGGGCTTGGTCCAGTCGCCGTAGATCCGTTTGATCGTGGCGACGCCGTCGTTCGAGATCTCGTCGAGAATAAACTTGATGTATTTTTCGGAAACATTGTCCGCGTCGATCAGGACTGCAAATCGTCTTTCATCAGCCATCTGTGCACCTCAATCATTCTTTTCTCCTCTCTCCGATTGAAAAACTACTTGTGCGCGTTCGCACAGGCAAGCAGATCGGTCTTTTCCGCGTGGCCCGTATAGGTCGGCACCAGTTCGTGCACGATCTCCATCATCTTCGTATTGTCCAGGCCGGCCACCTTGCGGAGCTTCTCGATTTTTTCGAGGAACGTATCCTCCTCGAACGGGATCGGGCTGCCGATGTAGATCAGCTCGTGGGATGTCTTCCGGCAGCCGCCCTCGCAGTCGAGCAGAAGCTCCTCGTAGAGCTTTTCGCCGGGCCGCAGGCCCGTATAGACGATCTTGATGTCCTCGTCCGGCCGCAGGCCCGAAAGCCGGATCAGATTCCGCGCGAGGTCGACGATCTTGACGGGCTCGCCCATATCGAGCACGAAGATCTCCCCGCCCTTCGCCATGCCGCCGGCCTGGATCACCAGGCGGGCCGCCTCCGGGATCGTCATGAAGAAACGGACGATTTCCGGGTCTGTGACGGTCACGGGCCCGCCCTCCTCGATCTGTTTCATGAAAAGCGGGATCACGCTGCCGTTGCTGCCGAGCACATTGCCGAAGCGTACGGCGACAAAGCCGGTCCTGCTGTGCCGGCTGTAATACTGGACGATCAGCTCGCAGATACGTTTGGTCGCCCCCATGATGTTCGTCGGATTGACCGCCTTGTCGGTCGAAATCAGCACCATGCGCCGCACGCCGAACTCGTCGCAGGCCTGCGCCACGTTCAGGGTTCCGAACACGTTGTTCTTCACCGCCTCGCCCGGGCTGAGCTCCATCAGCGGGACATGCTTGTGCGCCGCGGCGTGGAACACGACGTCCGGCCGCAGCGCGGCAAAAACACCGCGAACGCGCGCCCTGTCGCGCACGGAGCCGATGATCACTTCGAGGTCGAGCTTCGGAAAGCGCCGCTTCAGCTCGTTCTGAAGGTCGTAGGCGTTGTTTTCATAAATATCGAATACGATCAGCCGCCTGGGATGGAACGGGGCGATCTGACGGCAGAGCTCGCTGCCGATGGAGCCGCCGCCGCCCGTGACCAGGATCGTCCGGCCCTTGAGATAGCCGCTGATCGCCTCGACGTCCAGCTTGATCTCGTCCCTGCCGAGCAGATCGACGATGTTGACGTCGCGCACCTTGAGCGGATCCGCGATGCCCTCCAGGATCTCGTAGAGCGCGGGGATCGTCTTGAGCCTGCATCCCGTCCCCGCGCAGATGCGGAGGATCTCCTGCTTGTCCCGGTTCTTCGCGGTCGCGATCGCGAGGATGATCTGGTCGACGCGGTAGCGGTCGGCCAGCTTCGGGATGCTTTCCCGGCCGCCGGCGACCTTGACGCCGTGGATCCGCGTGCCGCGCTTCTTTTTGTCGTCGTCCACCGCCACGACCGGGATCCCGTTGGACTGCGGGGAGGTTTTCAGGTCCTTGATGATCATCGAGCCCATCTCTCCCGCCCCGATGACCATGATGCGGCTGGGCTCGCCGGTTCCGCTGCGCGGGACCGACCGCCTGCTGCGGGCCCGGTGGACCAGACGGAAACTGAAGCGGGAAGCCCCGACAAAGAACAGCGTCAGGACCCAGCCCATCACATAGACCGTGATGGGGAACCGCTGCACGGGAAGGCCGTAGGTGTCCCTGAGGACGTTGGGAAACACAAGGTAGCCCATCATCGTCACAAACAGGCAGGCGGTCGTGGTGCCGAAAAAGATCTGCAGAAGCTCGTCCAGGCTGGCGAACTGCCACATGGTGTTGTAAAAACGGAACAGCGCGAAAACGGCGAGACAGATCAGCGTCATCCAGGGGATGGCCGCCTGAAACGAGTCGACGTAGAAAAACGGAATGCGGTTCTCCGGCAGAAAGCGGAATACGAAAGCAAGCCAATAGCTGAAAAAGACGCAGAGAGCGTCGATGACGATCTGCGGGATCGGCTGTTTCAGTCCGGCCCTCTTACCGGCCCTCTTATTAGACATAGAATTACTCCAATACTTCAGTTGTCAACCGGAATAGTATAGCACACTCTTCCGGTAAAATAAACAAACAAATTCTTAATTTCGGAGTAAAAAACCGGAAAAGGCGAAAATCAGGACTCCCCTTTTCGCGCGATTCTTCCTATTTTCAACGGGGGTCCGGTCAGAAAAAAGGTGACGTCCGCCAGGAGTTCCGCCTCCGCGCGGTCGTGCGTCACCAGCACCGTGAGCCTGCCCGCCGCCCGCTTCCGGAACAGCGCCGCAACGGTTCCCCGGCTTGCGGAGTCCAGGCCGCGGAACGGTTCGTCGAGCAGATAGAGATCCCCGCCGAAGGCGAGCGCGCGCGCCGCGGCGACCCGCCGCTTCATGCCGCCGCTGAGCTCGGCGGGATATTTCCCGCACTCGCTTCCAAGCCCGGCCAGGCGGAGCCATTCCCGGGCCCGTGCCGGTTCGCGCTTTCTTTGGGCCGCGGCGACGTTTTCCTCGGCCGTGCACCACGGAAGGAGCCGGTCCTCCTGGAACAGATAGGCGATCCGGAGCCCCCGGGTCCCGGAAAGCCGGCCGGAATCCAGCCGGCAAAGCCCGGCGATGCAGTTGAGCAGCGTCGTCTTGCCGCAGCCGGACGGTCCGAACAGGCAGACCGTGCCGGACTCCGGAAAGCGGCAGGAAAAGTCTTTCAAAACCGCGCGCCCGCCGAAGGACTTTCCGGCGCCCCGGAATTCAACCGCCATGTTCCCCTCCCCGGGCACGGACGATCCGCCGGTCCGCCGTGCGGAGCAGCCGGACCATCGCGCGCTCCAAAAGCACGCTCAGAACAACGACGACGGCGGTCCAGGCGAAAAGGTCCGCCGTTTCCAGATAGATTTTCGACCGGTAGATCTCCCCGCCGAGCGAAAGCGGCAGCGAGGAAAGCACCTCCGCCGCGACGCCTCCCTTCCACGCCATTCCCATGCCCGTTGTGCCGGCGGCGAGAAAATAGGGCAGGACGGACGGCGCATAGACCAGCCGGACGGTCCTCGCCGCGCCGAAACGGTACAGCCGCGCCATTTCGAGAAGGCCGCGGTCCGTTTTCCGGATCCCTTCGGACACGTTCGCCCAGACGAGCGGCAGGACGATCAGGACGCTCACGAAGACCGGAACGCGCGCGGATTTCATCCAGACAAGCGCGAGGATGATGAACGACGCGACCGGCGTCGCCTTGATAATCCCGAGGATCGGCCGGAACAGCGCATCGAAAAACGGGACCGCTTCCGTCAGCACCGCGGCCGCCGTTCCCAGCACAACGCCCAGCGCGAATCCCTCGACGACCCGGCCCATCGAAAAGAGCACGGTCAGCCAGAAGTCTGCCCGCCCCGAAAGCTCCCAGAGCCTGCGCAGCACCGCGGCGGGCGGCGCGACCAGGATCTCCTGCCCCGCGCGGACGGCAGCCCGCTGCCACACGCAGAGCCAGAAGGCGGCGGACAGAAGCCCGAAAGCCGCCCGCCGCGCCGGGCGCTTACGGCTGGTAATAGAAATCATCTTCCGGCAGCCTGCCCCCGACGGATTTCGGATTGAAGCGGTACAGGATCCCGAGGAACGCGGAAACCTTTTCCTTCATCTCCGAACCGTCCAGATAGACGATCGCGCAGTTCGGGATCGCCTTCTGCGCAACCGCCGCGGGCATGATCCCGTATTTTTCGGAAAGCGCCGCCGTCTGCTGCGCGTTGGAGTTCGCGTACTGGGCGGAAGCCTGATAATCCTTCAGGAACGCGTCGAGCGCCTTTTTGTTCTGTCCCGCGAACTTTTTGGTCGCGATCAGGCACCCCATCGTCAGAACGCTTTTCCCGTCCGCCGCTCTGTCCCATTCTTCCGTGAGGTCCAGCGCGATCTTCGCCTTTTTGTTCTTCAGCAGGACCTGCGTGACGAACGGCTCCGGCAGCACCGCGATATCCGCCCTGCCCGCGATCGCCAGCGAGGCGAGTTCCGCGTGCTCCGCCTTGTAGACGACTTTGACGTCTTTTCCGGGCGTGAGGCCGTTCCGGCTGAGGATGTAATCAAGCGCGTATTCGGGCGTCGCCCCCTGGCCGGAGGCGTAGACCGTCCTGCCCTTCAGGTCCGCGACGCTCCGGATTTCGGCGCCGCCCGAGTCGACCGCATACAGGACGCCGAGCGTCGTCACGGCCGCGAGCTTCACGCCCTTGTTCGTCTTATTGTACAGCGTCGCCGCCAGGTTGGTCGGCGCCGCAGCGACATCTGCCTCCCCGCCGCTGATCTTCGCGACGATTTCGTCCGGCGAGGAAACGATCGAAAACTTGTAGCGTTCCGAAGCGTTCCCCGCGTCGCTGTCGCTCATCAGTTTCGCCATGCTCAGACCGGTCGGGCCCTTCAGCCCGACGACCCGCACGGTCGGCTTTTCCGTGCCCGAACCGCCGCCCGCGGCGGAAACCGCGCCGGAGGAGGCGGCGGGCCGCGCCGCGCAGCCGCCGGCGGAAAACAGCAGCGCCGCCGAAAGCAGCAGCGCGCCGATCCGATCCCTGATTTTTTTCATCGACACCACTCCCAGTCTTTGATTGGATGGAAAACCCGTACGAAAAAAGCACCGCCTTCCGGCGGTGCCCCGGCTTGTCGAAGAACGGACAGGCCGCCGAAAATCGTGCAGGACAAGGCGGCAAGCGCCGCAAATAAGGGAGCATACGACTCGTATGCGACCAAAATTTGCAAGCGCAGCCAACCGCAGGAAGCAAAATTGCAATGCGATTTTGCGGTTGCGCGACTTTCTCGACGGCCTGAAGCACCGCCCTCCGGCAGTGCCCCTCGCTTCCATGGAATGGAAAGGAATCAGTCGTCCGTTTCGTCCGATTCGGGCGCGTCCTTTTCTTCGGTTTCGCTCAGATCAAACTCCAAGGGTTCGCCGCAGTTCGGGCAGTCCATCTGGCCGTTCTGGACGACGTCCTCCGACAGGCAGACCGTTTGATGACAGTTCGGGCAGGTTACCTCGTAGTAACACTCGTCGTCCCCGTCGCCGCCGTCCTCGTCTTCCTCTTCTTCTTCCCCGTCGTCGTAAAAATCGTCCTCCAGCGTGCCCAAGTCCTCGTCGACGGCGTCGATCTGGTCGGCCATGTCGTTCAGGTTGTCCTCCATCTCAGAGAGGGACAATGCCATATCGTCCAGAAGATCAATGATCGCGTTGAGGACCTTCACTTCCTTTTTGTTTTCGTCCAGTTCGAGCCCTTCCGCCAAGCCCCTGATATAAGAAACCCGTTCCGTGTTTTTCATCACAGTGCCCCCTTGTCATGTCTTGTCCGACATTCTTCCGAAGTATTATCCGTTAAGCGCGCTCCATATATTCACCCGTCCGGGTGTCGATACGGATTTTTTCGCCTTCGTTGATAAACAGAGGCACCTTGATCTCCGCCCCGGTCTCAACAGTTGCCGGCTTGGTCGCGTTGGTCGCCGTATCCCCCTTGAATCCGGGGTCGGTCTCGGTGATCACGAGCTCTACGAAATTCGGCGGTTCGACCCCGAACACGTTTCCTTTGTAGGAAAGGATCTTGCAGTCCATATTTTCCTTCACGAATTTGAAACTGTCGCCGAGGACGTCTTTGCTGATCGGAATCTGCTCGAAGGATTCCGGATCCATGAAGTAATAGAGGTCGCCGTCGTTGTAAAGATACTGCATATCCTTGCGCTCGATGAACGCGGCGGGAAATTTATCGTTCGGGTTGAAGGTCCGCTCGGTCACCGCCCCGGAAATCACGTTGCGGATCTTCGTGCGGACAAACGCGGCACCCTTGCCCGGCTTTACATGCTGGAACTCGATGATCGAATAGACGTTGCCGTCCATTTCGAACGTCGCGCCGTTCCTGAAATCGCCTGCTGATATCATTTTGGTTTAATCCTCCGTTTGGGGACCGCCGGCCGGCTCCGTGCGCGGCGCTCTTTTTCCCGTCAGCGGTCCCTTTATTTTTTCCTGTTCCTGTAAAGATAGTCTATAATATTTAAAACCGTTTTTCAAGCAAATTTTGAAATTTGCGACCGCCGCGGGGAAAACGGGCGGCTACATCAGGTCCCCGAGCGCGAGAAGCGCGAGAAAATAGCTGGTTTTCCCGAACCCGGCGATCTGTCCGGCGCACACCCCGGCAAGGACGCTTTTGTGCCGGAATTCCTCCCGCGCGTAGATATTGCTCATATGCACCTCGACGAACGGAATCCGCACGCAGGCGATCGCGTCGCGGAGCGCGTAGCTGTAATGCGTCAGCGCGCCGGCGTTGATGACCGCGCCGTTGTAGACGTCCTTCGCCGCATGGATCCGGTCGATGAGGTCCCCTTCGTGATTCGACTGGCAGATATCGCATTCATAGCCGAGCTTTTCCGCATGTTCCCGGATCTGCCGGGAGATGCTCTGCGCCGATTCGTCGCCGTAGACCCCTTTGTCGCGCACGCCGACCATATTCAGATTCGGCCCGAGCAAAACCAGGATTTTCTTTTTTCCCATATCGTCCATCCTTCCGTTTTAAAATGGCGGGCCGTCCTTTGAGCCGGATTTCCGGATCTTCCGGCGGATCGGTTTTTCCAAAGAACGCCTCAGCCGGAACGACCAGGATTTTTCGCGCCCGGCCGGGACCAGCAGAATGGATTTGATGCCGGTCAGATTGGCGCCGACCACGTCCGTAAAGATCTGGTCCCCGACCGCCGCGGCCTCTTCCCTGCCGACGTCCAGGCGGCACATCGCCCGGCGGTAGGCGGCGGGCAGCGGCTTGAGCGAAAGCGACACGAACGGCAGCCCGTACTGCCGGGCGAACGGTTCGACGCGTTTTCGAAAATTGTTGGAAAGAAGAATGATCCTGATTCCGGCCCCGCGCAGCCGGCGCGCCCATTCCACCGTGCCGGGAAACGGCGTCTGCGAGCCGTGGAACGCCAGCGTGTTGTCCACGTCCAGAAGAAGCGAGCTGACCCCCAGGCCGCGGACCAGGTCCTCCGTAATGTCCGTCACGCTCCGAACCGCTACGGTAGGCAGAAACAAAGACAAAGAAGCACCCCCATCTTCGACGGCAAAAGTCCGTTAAAAAAGCGGGCGCAACGCCCGCTTCTTCAACTGCTATCTTTGTGGCTTCCGGTACTCATTTATACCTGCGCTTGCGTGCCGCTTCGGACTTTTTCTTCCGTTTGACGGAAGGTTTTTCGTAAGCCTCTCTTTTGCGGACTTCCGCAATCACGCCCGCTCTGGCACACTGCTTTTTAAACCGTCTGAGGGCGCTGTCCAGAGACTCGTTGTCCTTTACTCGAATTTCAGCCATTTATCTTCCCTCCCATCCGCCGAAAGGCAGGGGTTTTGTAATTTATATTACTATAGAAATATTATAAGGGAGTTGACGGCATCTGTCAAGTCAAATGTGGCAGTTTGCCGGGACCCGGCCGGCGCGAATCGCGCCGGCCGCGCGGTTTTTCCGGCACGCCGGAGGCGCTTTGATGTGCTTTCACACATTCATTCTAAAGCAAAAAGCCGGGCTGCCAATACCTTTTGGTATGGCTGCTCCGACTTTTTGCCCGGCCGTCTTGCAACAGCGCTTTTCCATTTGGCCGAAAGAAATTTTCCGGACCTTTCCGGTCGTTACAGCACCAGCGACGGCGCCGCATAAGTCCTGGCGCCCAGCTCCTGGTCCAGCAGATACAGCCCCTTGGAATCGGAACCGAAGAGCTTCATCTTTTTGATCAGGTCCGTGGCGTTGGTTTCTTCCTCCCCCTGCTCTTTGACAAACCAGTCGAGGAACTGCATCGTGCGAAAATCCTTTTCTTCATAAGCCGCTTCGTAAATGGTATGGATCAGGCCCGTGACGTACTGCTCGTGCCTGAGAGCCGCTTCCAGAACGGCCGCGTCGTCCCGCGGCGTGCCCGCGGGTTTTTCAATGGCTTCCAGCGTGACGGGAACGTCGTTGTTCTGAAGATATTTGAGGAACAGCATCGCGTGGTCGCGCTCTTCCTGCGCCTGGACCTGATACCAGTTGGCAAAGCCCTTCAGGTTTTCGTCTTCAAAGTGGTCGGAGAAATCCAGATACAGGTAGGCGGAATAAAATTCCTTGTTGATCTGTGCGTTCAACAGCTGCGCTACTTTTTGGGCAATCATTTTGAACACTCCCTCATCGTTTCATCATTTGTCCTGCAACTATAATATATCGCAATCGATCGCCATTTTCAAGAATGAATCTTAAAAACGGCCGCCGAGTCAACGCGCGGAAAAACAGGAAGGCAGGGCGGACACGACGCCGACTTTCATGCCCCAGACATCCTCTTGGGAAAAGGCTGCCGAAGCTAAAAAAGCACCCTGTCCGCAAACGGTTTTTACCATTTTATACAAAGATACTAAAAAACGCAAATATCAAGCCGATAAAATATAGGAAAGGTCCGTATACAGAACAAACTGGAAAACGGTGTGGGACTGGGCTTATGAGGGATACGAGGCTTCTTTTACCGAATACCGTCGAAAAACGGACAGAAATAACGAGGAAAGAAGTAACGCAAAACATGAAAAACTTGCCGATCTCGAAAAAGCTATTGGCGGTATTCACCGTTGTGGGAATCCTGTTCGCGGCGTGCATTGTCACAGGTCTCCTCTGCGTGCACGCGGTGGCGAACAACATGGACGTCTTTTACAACGAGTCCTATCAGGCAATGAACGCGCAGTACGAGTCCCGCCGCGCCACGCAGACTCTGCTCAAATATGTTCTTCTGACAAACGCGTCCGACAAGCAGGATGAAATTGCAAAGTATAAAAAGTCGGCGCAGACGAAGCAGGAAGAAATCGAACAGAATCTCGCCCTTCTCGAAAAGCATTTTCTGGGCGACAAAACAAAGATTGCGCGGATCCGAAACGCATTTGACGCCGCTTGGAAAGAAAACGATACGCTCTCCTCCCTCGCGGTGCAAAATGACGACGACCGTTTTATGAATGTCTTCGGCGGAAATTACTCCAAGAACACACAGACGGCCGCCGATCTGCTGACGGAGGTCGGAAAGGAGATTTCCGACGGCGCAACCCGGAGTTTCCAGGAGGCCCAGCGTGCGGAGCGGAGGGCCCTCATCCTGCTCTCGGCGATTGCGGCCGCCTCCCTTGGTATCATGATCGTATCCGGGATCTACCTGACGCGCTCCATCACACGGCCGCTCCGGGAAATCGAAGCCTCCGCAAACGAACTTGCGGAAGGGCGGCTTCACGCGCAGATCACATACCGCTCCAAGGATGAGCTGGGCCATCTGGCGGACAGCGTGCGGGCGACCGTACAGTCTCTGGGGGCATATATCTTTTCCATCTCGCGCGCCATGCAGGAAATAGCCAACAACAATCTGAACATCAAGAAGTCCGCCGACTATAAGGGCGAATTCGTCCAGCTCGGCAAAAGCATCTTCACCGCAGTGGTCCATGTGGACAGGGTCCTCAAACAAATCGATCAGTCCTCCTCGCAGGTGGCGTCCGGGGCCGATCAGGTTTCGAGCAGCTCACAGGCTCTGGCGCAGGGAGCCACGGAACAGGCCGGCTCGATCGAGCAGCTTTCCGCCATGATTCGGGAGGTTTCCTCGCATGTAAAAGAAAACGCTTCCAACGCCGCCGAGGCAAACCGCTCCTCCAACGAGGAAAGGGAAAAGCTGCGGGATGCCGGTTCGAAGATGGGCGAAATGATGAAAGCCATGTCCGAAATCAGCAATGCCTCCAAGCAGATCGGCAACATCATCAAGACGATCGACGACATCGCGTTCCAGACGAACATCCTCGCCCTGAACGCCGCGGTGGAAGCCGCCCGCGCCGGTTCCGCCGGCAAAGGCTTCGCGGTGGTTGCCGATGAGGTCCGCAACCTTGCCGGCAAGAGCGCGGCGGCCGCAAAGAACACGACCAGCCTGATTGAAAACTCCATCAAAGCCGTCGCGAACGGCACAAAGGCGGCGGATTCCACCGAAAAGACGCTGCGGGAAGTCGTCACATCCGCGAACCGCACGAACGAGCTTGTCAACAGGATTGCGGAAGGCTCCGGCCGGCAGGCGGCTTCGATCAACCGGATTACGCAGGACGTCCAGCAGATTTCCGCCGTCGTCCAGACAAATTCAGCCACAGCGGAGGAAAGCGCGGCAACCAGCGAAGAATTGTCCGGGCAGGCTAAAGTCCTCAAGGAACTGGTCGGGCAGTTCCGGCTCAGAACCGATTCTTAAAGAGGCGTTCCATCTCCGGACGGAATCCTTCCTTTTCCGGCATCGAAATCGATTCCGGTCCCTCGGAGCACGGCGAAGGGTCCGCATGGCTTTGGAGCCATGCGGACCCTTTTCAATGCCGCATTCCGTTTCCGACCGCCATTTTGCAGTTTCTCAACCCGGCCGGCGGAATCCGGAAAATTGAGATCAGCTCTTCAGCGCTTCCTGCAGGACCTTCTCGACCTGCCCCAGGGTCGGCACCCCTTCCATGATCTTGCGGCCGTCCACAAAAAAAGTGGGGACATACCAGTAATCGTAACCCTCCGTTTTTTCGGGTTCCCGCTCTTCCTCGATCACCTCGATGCCGACCTTGCGGTACTCCGGATTTTTCCGTTTTAATTCATCCAGCATCTGAAAAGCCTGTTTGCAATACGGGCAGGTATCCAAGACCATCATTTTGACCGCCTTCGCCATCTTCTCTCCCTCTTTTCCAACTTTGTGCGAATTGATTTTCCTTTTCGTCAATAAGATTCCGATTTCAAATAAATTTCCGTTTTCGAATCCCAAACTGCTGTTATTTTCCGCTCCATTTCTCTCTTTGACGCATATCATGTAGAAAAGGAGTTGAATGAAAATGCCAATGGGACCTTTTCTGCCATTTTTGTGGTATTCCCCCCATCGCAGGCCTCCCTGCCCGTCCAGGCCGCCGCGTCCGCCGCATCCGCCGCATCCGCCGGGGCCTCCGCGTCCGCCGGGACCGCCGCGTCCGCCGGGGCCTCCGCATCCGCCCGGACCCCCGCATCCGCCGGGACCGCCGCGTCCGCCAAGATCTTCGCGTCCGCCGGGGCCTCCGCATCCGCCGGGGCCTCCGCATCCGCCGGGACCGCCGCGTCCGATTTCAGCGTCCCGCTCCTCCGGAAGCGCCCGCCATTCCGGAGCGGCACATCCGGTCAACCGGGCCGGCGGAAATCCTCCTAAAAAGCGCTGAATCATTTTTCAGAAAAAAGCCAATACTAAAAACGCGTGGTGAGGGGCACGGGCCCCGGATCCTCCCGGGGAGCGTACAATGGGGTGCGCTCCTCATTTTTTGCGGGAATTCCTGCTTTCGCGGCCGGATTTTCCGTGGTATACTGCCAAACGGAGGTGATTGGATGAATCTGATCCGCGAACCCGGAAGAATTTACGCCAAGGACCAAAACGGCAGGATCGTCGCGGAGGTGACGTTTCCGCAGATCGACGAAAAGACCGCCGATATCCGTCACACCTTCGTCGACGAATCGCTGCGCGGGCAGGGAACGGCCGGACTGCTGATGAGGGAAACCGCCCGAACGCTGCGGAACGAAGGGCAAAAAGCCGTGCTGACCTGCTCCTATGCCCAAAAATGGTTTTCGGAGCATCCCGAGGAGCGGGACGTCGTCAAGCCTTCCTGAAAGGCGCCGTCCCGAAAAGCGCTCCGCCGAAACAGGAACCGCCGCGAAAAGTCCTCCGCCGCGGCGGTTCCTCATTCCATCCGGATCAGCGCATACAGCTTATTGATCTCATTTTCATTCGTATAATCATGACGGGAAAGCTCCTTCGAAAAGCGCGCGCGGCGCTCTTCGTTGAGGATCAGATCCGCAAGGCCCTCCTGGATCCCCTGCGTCGTCATCGGCACGATCAGGCCGTTCTCCCCCGACGTGATCTGGTCGGGCGCCGTCGAAAAATTTGTGAGCAGGATCGGCCGGCAGAGCACCTTGGCCTCGTCCACCGCGATGGGTTTGCCCTCGAAGCGGGAGGGCTGCAGATAAATGCCGCATTCGCGCAGGTACGGATAAGGATTGGCCTGTTCCCCGAGAAAGACGACGCACTCGCCCGCCTCCAGCTCGGCGGCCTGCTTCTTCAGGTTCTCCTCCTCCGGCCCGACGCCGATGACATACCACCGCAGGCGAAGGCCCTTCCGATTCAGATTCACGACCGCGGGGAGCGCGAGATCGAGCCCTTTCTGGCGCGAAAGCCGGGCGATCGACAGCACGCGCATCCCGTTGTAGCCGTCGGTGAACCCCTCTCCTTTTTTCGCCATCGAGCGCAGGAAAGCCGCGGAGATGATATTGTAGATCACATGAAATTTTTTGGAATATTCCGGGAACGCCTCGTCGAGCGCGGCGCGGCACGATTCCGAAACCGTGCAGAGCGCGTCGAAACGCTCCACATAAGGCCGGTCGAACTCCCTGACCAGGCCCATCGCCCGATAGTCGCCGTGGATAAAGCCGATTTTGACCCGCGCGCGGGTCTTTTCCACCGCGTAATAAAAGGGCTGTCCCTCCATAAACGCGATCACCGCGTCGTAGCCGCCGGGAGCGGACCGGACGAAACGGCGCTCGACGCGCCACATTTTCGCAAGCCGTTCCCCCATCGTGCCCCTCAGTCCCGCAAAGCTGACCATCAGGCGGCAGACCGCGAGCAGCGGATGTCCCCCGAACAGCAGCGCGGGGAACGCCCGGCGGATGTTCAGCCGGTAAGCCCGCGGAAAAAGCGGGGGCAGCACATGCACCCGGGCGGGCACGCGGTCGAAAAACATCCCCTCGTTGGCGAAAAGCTGAAGGTCGACCTCGTACCCCTGATAGTCGAACAGCGACAGGACGGTGACCAGGCTCTTCTCGATCCCGCCGCTGTGCAGGCTGTAATTTAAAAACAAAACTTTTCTTCGATCCGGCATAAAAAAACTCCCAAAGCCTTCAAAGTCTTATTGTTTGGCCGCGTTCCTTCTCAGAGAAGCGGAATAAGTCCGGTAGAACAGATAGACGGGAGCGGTCAGGCGGCAGCGAAGGACCCGCAGGATCACGCGGTCCGCCCGGCTGCCGCGCTTCAGATAATCCGACCGGGCCGCCTCGCGGACGCACGGGTTCCTCAGAATGGAACGCACTTCCCGCCAGCGCTTCCGAAAACCCGGGTTCTGCGGCGAAAAGCAGTTGACGAGGGACGAATGCGCCGCATAGCGCAGAAGCCACGCGAGGTGGCGCTTGGCATACCGGCCGTAAAGGCCGCTCTCCGTCAGGATCCGGCGGACCGCGCCGTAGCAGCGGATCAGCATTTCCAGCTTGCGGGGGCGGTAGCGCGTGCTGAGCGAATCCGGGTTGTAGCGGTAGTGGTAATAGGCGCCGCCGACGACAAGCAGCCGCCTGGCCGCGCAGTGTGCCCGCACGGAGGCCGGCATATCCTCCAGCATGATCTCGCGCTCGTCGCCGAACAAAATTCCGCTCTTTTCGTACCAACTGCGCCGATACATGCGGCGCCACGCGCTGCCGAGCATCTCGACGCCGCGCCACGCGTTGTCCTCCCGGTCCGGGCCGACCAGTTCCGTGAGCAGGCGCTCGCGGATCTCCTCGCCGAACTCCGGGTAGTTGACCGGAAGTTTGCAGACGCGCCGCTCCCCCGCGCGGACGTTTTCGCGGACGAAATTGAACAGCACGAGGTCCGCCTGATACTCCTTCGCAGCGGCGTAAAGGTCCCCGAGCATCTCTTTTTCGATCCAGTCGTCGGAATCGACAAAAAGCAGATAGTCGCCCTTCGCCCGCCGCGCGCCGTAATTGCGGGTATCGCCGAGCCCTCCGTGCGGCTTGTCCAGCAAACGGACCCGCGGATCCCGGCAAAAGCTCCGCGCGAGCGAAACGGAACCGTCCGTCGAAGCGTCGTTGACCAGCAAAACCTCAAAATCGGAAAAAGCCTGGGAAAGAATGCTTTGGACGCACTGTCCCAAATAGGGTTCCACGTTATAAACCGGTACAATCACACTGATTTTCGGCACGGCTGTCTCCCTCATCCTTCCGGCGCCGCGAATCCCGGGACCCGCTTGATCCCGCCGCGCGCCGGGTTTTCCCTCCCCGGGTGAATTTTCCATCCCCTCGTGGGCTATTATACCATCGATTCGGTCCGATGACAAGAAACGGCCCTTCCCGCCCTTTCGGAGGCCGGCGGTTGAAATCGCGGCGGGGCTATGCTATCCTTAACGTTAGAATGCACGTCGGGGGAGGTTCCCATGAAAAGCTGTCTGGTTTTGCTGACCAAAAAATATCCGTTCGAAACCGGCGAGGAATTCATCGAAAACGAAATGCCGTTTCTGGCCCGCCGGTTCGACCGCGTGATCCTGATCGCGACTTCCGTTTCCGACCGTCCCGAACGGACGCGGACCGTGCCGGAGAACGCGGAGGTCCATTTTCTGCGCGCCTCCGAAATCCGGCGCGCCCTGCTGCCCGCGGCCGCGTTCCGCGCGGTTTTTCCGCTGCCGGGCCTCGCGCGGGGCCGGGACCGCGAGGAGGCCGTCCGGACCTTCCGCAGGAAGCTGTTCTGTTCGTATTTCCTCGCGAAGGCAGAACAGGTGCGCGGGGGCTGCGCCCGGGTTTTGCAGGGCGCGGGGCTCGGAGCGGCCGGCGGCGTGACGTTTTACAGTTACTGGTTCTACGACACCGCGTTCGCGGCCGCGCTTCTCCGGCGCGAATTCGGCCCCGAAAACGGCCGGGCGGTCAGCCGCGCGCACCGGTACGACCTGTATCCCGAACAGAATCCGGCCGGTTTTCTCCCGATGCGGGAATACCTGCTCCAAAACCTCGACACCGTCTACCCCTGCTCCCGCGACGGGAGCAGGATGCTCCGGCACAGATACCCCGAATACGCCGAGAAGGTCCGGACGGCCTATCTCGGCACGGCGGACCGGGGGCTTTCGCCGGAAAACGGCGGCGGCGCGTTTCATCTGGTCAGCTGCTGCCACATCTCCCCGGTCAAGCGGATCGACCTGCTCGCCCGCTCGCTCGCGGAGCTCGGCGGCAGCGGGCTTTCGCTCAAATGGACGCACTTCGGCGGCGGCGGCGGCCTGGACGCTCTGAAAGCCTACGCCCGCGAACATCTGCCGTTCGTGGACTGGCATTTTGCGGGCGAGGTCGAAAACGCCGCCCTGATGGAGTTTTACCGGACCACGCCGGTCGACTGTTTCGTCAACACGAGCAGCTCGGAGGGCCTGCCCGTCAGCATCATGGAGGCCGCTTCGTTCGGGATCCCGGCGATCGCGACGGACGTGGGCGGCACGTCGGAAATCGTCCGCGACGGCGAAACCGGATTTCTGCTGCCAGCCGATTTCCGCCCGGAGGAACTCGCCCGGGCGGTCGGGCGCCTCTGCCGCATGCCGGAAGATGCCCGCGCCCCGATGCGGAAAGCCTGCCGGAACCTCTGGCGGCAAAATTTCGACGCCGCGCGCAATTACGCCCGCTTTGCCGACGAGATCGCTCCTGCCGGCCTTTAAAGCACTTTCCCCATCTTTTTTCGCGAACAGCGCCCCGCTCCCCGGAACCGGGGAGCGGGGCGCTGTTCGCCGTCCGTGCCGTCAGAAAATATTCGCCGCATCCGGGGCTTCCGTTTCGCTCAGCTCGGAAAGCTGTTCGATGCTGCGGTCGCAGTCCGCGAGGAACTGGTCTTTCTCCCCGTACTTCGACAGCGCCGGAAGCCCGGCAAGCATCTGTCCGACCGCCTCCAGCCTGTTGTGCTGCATGAATGTGGACAAAGCGCGGTGGCCGTCCTGCCAATCCGATATGGCCTTTTGGCTCAGCCGGACCGCCGCGTCGGTTTCGCCGCGCATCTCGGCGTCCTTCGCCTCGGAAACGGTCTGCATGACCCCGCTGCAGACCGTATTGGTGTAGCGGTTCCCAATCACGCCGGCGCCGACCAGACAAATCAAAATCACCAGTGAGATCCAGCCGCGCTTCACTTCGCCGCCTCCTTTTTCACGATGAAAAAATCGCCTTTCAAGTTGGCGGTCATCAGGAAAATCTCGTCCGCGGTGACATTCTGCGTCCTCAGCACGCCGTTGAGCCAGTCCATGCTTTTGCCGCAGAGCTCCAGGGAAAAATCCGAAACGACCCCATCGCTGATCACGACGGTTTCGAGCCCCGTGTCCGGCAGCGCGACGGCGAGCATCCCCGCCGTCGGCTGCTCCTTGTCCGGTTTTTTGATCACGCTGAGCTTGCCGTTCGTCTCGACGATGGCGTATGCGACGTCCTGAAAGCTGAACACGTTTTTCTGGCGGAGCTGTTCGCTCAAATCCTCCGTCGTCATGCGCAGACGCCGCATCTCGTTCTGCTGGATTTTGCCGTCGCTGATCACGATGATCGGCCTGCCGCAGATCAGCTTGCGGAAGCCGGAGCTTTTCAGCATCAGAATCGAAATCAGGAGCTCGCACATGACGAGGGCCGCGATCGGGACCAGGCCGCTCACGAGCGGCTGCCCGGTGTCCTGCATCGGGATCGAGGCGATATTCGAAATCAACAGGGTCACGACCAGCTCGCTCGTCTGCATCTCGCTGATCTGGCGCTTGCCCATCAGCCGGACCGCAACGATGATCACCGCATACAGCAGCAGGGTCCGGATAAACGAAATTGTCATTTTCATCACCGGTGCTTAGTATGGACTCCGCTCCGGCGATTATGTATCGGCCGCGGCCGGCGGGGCGTTTATGCGCCCGTCGTGACGAAGCCGATCACCCTGCCGCCCGCCGCGGCGAGCCTGCCGCAGGATTCCCGCAGGTCGCGGAACGGCGTGGATCCGTACCGGACCGAGAGGACGACCGATTTGACAAGTCCCGCAAGGCTTTCCGCGTCCGGGTAGCGGATCTCCGCCGGGGCGCAGAACACGACGTAGTCGTACCGCCCGAGCGCTTCGCCGACCAGTTTTTCGAAGGCGCCGCCGGCAAACACGTCGGCGGGGAAAACATCCGGGGACTGCGCGCCGCAGAGCAGGCTGAGCCCCCCGGCCGCTTCGACCGGGACGGCCGCCTCGCCGAGCGAGCAGGAGCCCGCAAGGACGTCGTTCAGCGTATGCTCAGCCTGGACGCCGAGCAGCCCGGCCAGTTTCTGCCCGCGCAGATCGGCGTCCACGAGAAGGACCCTTTTCCCCGCCTTCGCCAGGCTGGAGGCGAAGCCGGCCGCGGACTCCGCCGCGCCGTTGCGCTCGCACACGTCCGCAAACAGGAAACTTTTCGCTTCCCCGGCCTGGTGCAGCGCGGCGGAGCGCAGCGAGCGGAGCGCGCCCTGCCGTTCCTTCCGGTCCCGCGGGATCTGCGCGAGCAGCGGGATTCTGAGCGTTTCCTCCACGGAGCGGCTGTTCCGCACCGTCTTGTCGCTTAAAACGGCGAGAATCCCGTAGCAGACATAGACGAGAAAGCCGAGCACAAGGCCGAGAAAACCGGCCTTGACCATCGAGGACTTTCTGGACTTTGCCTCCACCTCCGGGGCGGGATCGCTGATATCGGCGCTCAGGGCCGGCGACGGAAACTGTTTTTTGAGGTCCCCGATCAGCAGCTGAGCGGCCGTATCCGACAGACGGGCGGCCTTTCCCGCGTTGGTGGTGCCGAGGGTCAGCTTCAGCACCGGGGCCGAGCCTTCCTGTTCCGCCGCGATATTGGTGATCTCCGATTTGTCCACCCCGACTTTCGCCGCGGTTTCGGCTTTCAGGCTTTCCTCCGAGGCCATGGCCATGGCGCTCTGCACGCGGCTGTAGACGATGTTCGTGTACTGAAGGTAATAGTCGCTGTCCACCCCGTCCGGGATGCCGCAGGTCATGGTGAAGACCGTGTTGGCATGATAAACGGGATGAATGAACTTCAGCGGCAGCAGACCGCCCACAATCCCGAACGCCAGCACGACGATCAGGAACCTCGCCCGGTTCCTTTTGAAATAATGCATGATCTCCGAATAGCTCACAAACAGCTCCATCGGTTCAACCTCCCATCAATTTCGGCCGGCGCAGCCGGCAAACTCGAGAACGTTCTTCAGGATGGCCGTCCAGTCGAAACGGGACCGGGCAAACGAGCGCTCCTCCTCGACCAAACCGCGGTTCTCGCGGCAGCGCCTGACAAACCGGACCACGCGTTTCATGTCGACCGGCGAATCGTCGTTCGGCACCTGCAGCGCAAAATCCACGTTTTCTTCCTCGAGGGTATCCTCGCAGGTGTACAGAAACGGAAGGCCCTTGGCGCAGTATTCGCGGGCCTTCAGCGAAGAACAGGACAAAAGGCCGCGCCGGTAGCAGCCGAGCTTGGAAACGCCGAGGTCCGCCCGGGCGTAGAGCGCGTCGAGCGCCTCCCCTTTCTGGAAGCCAGGGCATTCCACGTCGTCCTCCAGTCCGTATTGGCGGACCAGCGCGAGAAAGCCGGGCATTTCCTTCGCGTCCCCGCCCACCATGATGAAACGGATGCCGGGGTCCCGCTCCGTCTTTTCATTTTTATACCGTGCCATGCCGGCGAGGACGCGGTCGTAGCCCTGCCACCACAGGGTCCCCGCCACGCCGATCAGCACGATCTCGCGGCCGTCGCCTTTCGGGGGAACCGCGCTCATGGCGTCCACATCGACCCCGTTGCTGATGTTGATGGCCTTCACGCCGAAGAACCGGTCCGCTTTGTTCCCGATCAGCGCGACGGCGTCCACCAGACCGTTCAGCCGCAGGGCCGAAAGCCTGTCCGCGGCCGCGGTCCCAAGGACCCTGAGCCTTGCCGCAAGCCTTCTGGAAAACGGTTTGACGCCGTTTACGCTTTTGATATAATCGAGGAGATAGGGATAATTCGGCAGCTCGATCAGAATGTGCCGCGCGCCGTTCGCCCGCGCCGTCCTGCACAGCCGCAGAATGTCGAAGCTGATCCGGTCCAGCCGCATGTAAACCACGTCGCAGGGATGGGCCGCAAGATAATCCCGGGCCGCCTCCGAAAAACGGTGCATCAGGCCGTGTCCGGCGGAAACCTCCCGTTCTTCCACCCCGTTCTCCGTCACGAAGCGGTAGGTATGGCCGCTCCAGAGCGAATAGGTCACCTCGTACCCGAGCTTTCGAAAGGCGTCGGCCTGCCAGCCTATTTTTCGGATCACGCCGAGATAAAGCGGGGCGTCCTCCTGAAACGTCAGATAGAACAGTTTCATCTGCTGATCTCCTCGTAAAATTTGCCGTAATTTTCCCGCGCGCTGAACTTCCGTTCCCAAAGGCTCCGCGCGCCGGCGCAGAGCCGGTCGTATTGCTCCCGCGGAAGATCGCGCAGCAGACGGATCTTCTCCATCAGCGCCGCGGGTTCAAAGTTCTTTTTTAAAAGGTAACCGGTTTCCCCGTCGCGGACGGCCTCGGCGTTGCCGCCGACGTCGGTCGCAAGGACCGGCAGGCCGAACGAGATCGCCTCCATCACGGAAACGGGGATTCCCTCGCTCGCGCTGACGTTTACAAACGCGGAAACGGCGTGGCCGCGGTAATACCGAAGCACCTCTTCGTTCGACATCGCGCCCGGAAACTCCGCGCGGATATGCGCCGGCAGGTCTCCGGCCCGCCGTCTGAGTTCCTCTTCCAGCGGCCCGGAGCCGAGATGCGTCCAGCGGATCGGGAAATCGGAGAGGCGCAGGGCCTCGACGATCAGATGCAGGCGCTTGACCGGAACCATATAAGAGCAGGAAACCAGATGGAACTCCGGCTCCCGCCGGCCCCCGGCCACGCCGCGGTCCTCCGTGCCGAGCAGCGCCGGGCGGACCTTCCCGGCGTATTCGGGATACCGGGAACAAATCGCCCTCGCGCCCTGGGGCGAGCACGGGTAGAGGCGGTCCACACGGTCAAGCAGGAACGGGCGCATCGGAAGATAGCCGTACCGCGCGCGTTCGGGATAGATGTCGAACCCGTGGGCGCGGGAGATGAACCGCACCCGCTTCCCGCGTTTTTTCCATTCCCCGGCCAGCAGCGCGGCCGCGGCCGCGGCGTCGTAAAACCAGTAGCTGTAGATCGTCAGCTCCCCGGCTTCCCGGAACTCCGGGATGGCGCGCAGCGCCTCATGGATCTCCGCCGCATTTTTCATAAAAAAAAGCATCTCGTGCAGCCGCTGCGGAAAACGGCGGCCGCCGCGAAGCAGCCGGGCCGCCTCCCGCAGCACATACGGGCGGAGCAGCAGCCCGGCATAGGCCGTTTTCCCCGCCTCGCGTCTTTGGAGCGGGACGACCCGGATCCCTTCCGGAACCCGCTTGGTGATTCCGGAGCCGGGCTTCCGGTTGCACGGGCAGATCAGGACGCGGTCGAATCCGGAAATATAGCGCACTTCCGTCGCGAGAAAATCCTCCCCGCCGCCGTACGGGAACGTCGAGGTCAGCAGGACCAGCAGCCTCATTTCCGGTCCTCCCACGCCAGCGCGGAAGCCCCCGCCCGCGCCGGGCGCACATGGGCGCCGAGATGGACGGCCAGGAGCGCCAGCAGATAGACCGCGCCGTAAAAGCAGAAATAGGTGATGTTGAAGGTGTCCGTCACCCAGCTCAGCGCAAAATTGCGCGGGATGTAGACAAAATCCTTCACGGCTAAAAAGCAGCTCGCCAGGATAACCCAGGAGCGCGTCAGCATTGAGGAAAAGAAACGGAACACCAGGCCGATGAGCAGTCCGGAAACGACGACGCCCCATAAACCGTACGCCACCCAGAACTCCGCCACATAGGAGGTGCCGAAGCCGCCCCCGCTCAGATATTTCGTGGGATCGACCAGATAGGTCAGGACATGGGCGAAATTATGGGTCGTCTGCACAAAGGCGGAGGTCTGCACCTCGATGATCGGGTTCAGGCCGAAAAACGCCCTGACGAAAACGTTGTTGTGCGCGAAGCGTTCGAACGGATAAAACAGGAAGAGATAGGAATTTTCGCGGTTGAACAGGTCGATATGATTGACCGCCTGGACCACGACCCGGAAGCTCGCCCCCTGGGAATAAAAGAAATTGCCGACCATTTCCCCAAAGTTCTTCTGGACCCCCAGCCCGTAAGCGCGGATCTCAGCGAAAAGCTGCAGCAGATACGCGGCCGCGACGACGGCGACGCCGCCGCCGATCACCGAGCGTTTCCTGAGATGCCTTTTTCCCTTTTCGTTCAGGGTGTCCCGCAGGACGAAATAGATCACGATGGCGAGGATTTCGCAGACGAACGTGTTCCTGCGGCCCGTCAGCAGCGTCGCGAGCAGATAAACCCCGTACACCGTCATCGGGAGTTTCATCTGCCGGCGGTTCGGCAGCGTCGCGAGGAAAACGGCGAACGACGGGATGAAAAACATCGAAAGGCGGCTGATGACGGACGGCACGCTTTCCTCCGAAACCTGGGTGAACGAGCGCAGGTAGCTGCCGCTGCGCAGCACCTTCAGGACCGATTCGGCCAGCACATAGAACGAGGCGAGCGAGCTGACGAGCAGGACCGCCACGCAGATCTGGCGGATCACCGGAAGCAGCGGGTCGCGCGGCACGGCGCCCCAGCCCTGTTCGCGGATCGCCCGCTCCCTTTTCGCGAACAGCGGACCCGAAAGCCGGTACCCGGCGTAGGCGCAGAACAGCGCGAGCGTCACGATCCGGAGCGCGGCGAACAGATTCTGGAAATCGTCCGCCTCCAGCGAATACAGAAGGTCGGAATAGCGCGCCGCAAACGAAACGTAGACCCGCCCGAGCAGCAGGACGTTGTAGGTCCCGACGAACACCAGAAACGGAAAATCGCGCCGGATGTGGGGGATCAGGTCGCACAGAATCGCAAAATTCAACAATACGTCCGCGGCGAGCATCACGTCTGCCGCGGTCTCGTAAGAAAGTTCACCGAACACGGTCAGGAATTCCGCCGTCAGCATCAGGAAAACGGTCGCTCCGAACAGCAGCGTGTTTCGAAAGCCTTCTTTTGCCTCAAAGCCTGCCATGCATACGCCTCCGCACCGATGATTTCCGGTTTTTCCCGAAAACATTCTTTTTCATTATACCATGAAACCATAGGATTTCCAGTTTTTTGCCCTAAAATTCATTGGGCTCTCATCCGTTCGGCCGCCGCGCGGTCCGGCTTTGCATAGACCGTCCGGTTTTTCACATAGATCACCATGCCGGGCTTCGCCCCCTGGGGTTTCGAAACGTTCCGCACACGGGTGTAATCGACCGCCACGTTGGAGGAATCCCGCCCGCGGCTGTAGACCGCCGCAAGCAGCGCCGCCTCGGCGATCGCGGACGGGGTCGGCTCCCTTCCGCCGGCGACCAGCACCACATGGGAACCCGGAATGTTTTTCGTATGGAACCACAGGTCGTTTTTGCGGGCCTGCCGCAGCGTGAGTCTGTCGTTCTGGACATTGTTCCTCCCGACCAGGATCGGGAAGCCGTCGGACGAAACGAACCGCATCGGCCCCTGGACGGAAGCCTTCCGCTTCGCGCCCTTCGGCGCGCGGAGATAGCCCTGCCCGGTCAGTTCGGCGCGGATCTCCGAAAGATCCCGCTCGTCGGCGGCGCGGCTGAGCTCCTCGAACACCGTGTCCAGATAGGCGAGCTCCTGCCGCGCCCGCCGGATCTGAACGGTCAGGACCTCCTGCGCCGTGCGCTGCTTGCGGTATTCCCTGTAATATTTCTGCGCGTTCTGCGCGGGCGTCAGGAGCGGGTCCAGCGGAATCGTCACCGGCGGCTGCCCCTCCTCGTAGAAATCCTCGAGAACGGCGGATTTGATCCCCTTTTGGAGCCGGTATAGGTTCGCGTTGATCAGGTCGCCGGACCGGCGCAGGAGGTCCCTTTTGGAGCACTGCTCCAGCTCCGCGCGCTGCGCGTTGATCTTCCGGCTCAGCCGGTCGGAAGCGGTCGTGAGCAGGCGCAGAAGGTCCTGCGAGCGGACCCTCATGCGCTCGATGCGGTCGCGCTCCGCGTAAAATTCGTCCAGCAGCGCGGAAAAGCTCTCCATTTTTCGCACGACCGCGGCGCTTCCGTACTGGCCGATGCGCAGAAACGAAAAATCGAGAGGCTTTCCGTCCCGCCCCACGGCGATCCACGGCTCTCCGGCGGCGTTTCGGATCGTTTCCGCCGTCCGCCCGAGAAAGAACGAAAACCGGTCCCACTGCTCCCCGGTCATGCCGCGGACGGTCAGCGAAGCCCCGCGGCCGGTCAGGAACGCAAGCTCCCGGCAGACCACCGGCGAAACGCCCTGCAGGGCCGACAGCAGCGTCTTGGAAAGCTCCCGGTCCCCCGGAACGGCGCGCAGGCGGGAGAGGATCTTCTCCCTGCTTTCCGTGAGCAGGCACAGCTTGCCCTGCGGCGGCGGAAGGCGGTACAAAAGGCCCGGCAGCACGAGGCGGCCGGAGGTCATGCCGGCGTCGACCCGCCGGAGCGCGTCGACGATCTTCCCGTCCGCGCCGATCAGAATGATGTTGCTGTAGCGGCCCATGACCTCCATCGCGACGGTGAGCGTCTCCTCGTCCCCAAGCTCGTTCACGGCGCTGAAATCCAGGAACAGGATGCGTTCCAGCTCCGTCTGGCGGACGCCGGTCAGCCGCGCGCCGGCGAGTTTTTTGCGCAGCAGCATGCACAGCATCGGCGGTTCTTTCGGATTTTCCGGCGCGAAGCGGGTAAAGTGAATGCGCGCGCTGTTCGCGCGCGCCGAAAGCAGAAGGCGTTTCGCGCCGTCCCGCGCACGCAGAAGGAACAGAAGCTCCTCCCGGTTCGGCTGGTAGATCTTGTCCACCCTGGCGCCCGCCGCCGTCTCCTCGATTTCCTTTTTCAAATGATGCAGAAAAGCTCCGTCCAGAGCCATTCGCATTCCTCCCGTCGAACCGTTTTCCGCGTTTCCTTACGTCCCTTTTTACGCCCTTTTACAGATAGAGCGCGGGGTTGTGCATCGCTTTCGAGCGAACGAACTCCACCTCCGGGAACCGCTCCGCCAGCTTTTCCGCAAGGGCCGGGATCACGATGTCCTCCGTTTCGAAATGCCCGGCCGCCACGAGGGTCAGGCCGAGGTTTTCCGCATCGAGCAGAAGGTTGTGTTTGCATTCCCCGGTCACGAACGCCTGGCAACCGGTCCCGGCCGCGTCGAAAAGATACTCCGCCCCGCCGCCGGAGCAGAGCCCCGCGCGCGTAATCTTCCGCTTTCCGTCCGTGTAGCGCACGCCCTCGCAGCCGAGGGCGCGTTTGACGAAGGCCGCGAATTCCCGCGGGGAATATTCCCTGTCCGTCTCGCCGCAGAGCGCCTCGGCGAGCCCCCAGGCCGCGTTTTTGCGCAGCGCCCGCACATTTTTGAGCAGAAGGCGCCCCGCCAGGCAGTCGTTGACGCCGCCCGGAGCCATATCCAGATTCGTGTGCGCGCAGATCGCCGCGATCGAATGCCCGGCGAGCAGATACGCGGCCGAACCCGGGCGCAGGGCTTTGAGCGGATGGAAAATCACCGGGTGATGGCTGACGACAAGCTGCGCGCCGAGCCCGGCGGCCTCCCGGACCACATCCGGCGTGATGTCGAGCGAAAGCACGGCCTTCGCGACGCCGGCGTCTTCGCCGCCGACCAGAAGACCGGGGTTGTCGAAATCCATGGCGGTTCGAAACGGCGCGAAGGAGTCGATGAAGCGATAGATTTCCCCCACCGTGGTCATGGCAGGACCCTCCTTTCTTCCCCGCGCAGCAGGGACTCGATTTTCCGCGCGAGACGGCCGCACCGCTGAGCCTCGCCGGTCCGCCCGCAGTGCGCCAGGCCGCCCGCCTTCTTTTTGAGGCGGCGCGCCTGGAGCCGCAGATAATCCCGGCCGGCCGGCGCTTCGGGCGTGACGCGGCCGATGTACGGGAACAGTTCGCCGCACCGGCAGCCTTCCGGACAAAACGCCGCCTGCATGGCGGCGTAAACATGGCCGTCCTCCGCGGCGGCGCGCTCCGCAAGGACGGCATATCCCTCCCGGGCAAGATATTCGCGCAGCTGGGGCGCGGCGGTCATCGGCTGCAGGACCAGTCTCCTGTCCCCGTCCCGCAGCCACGGGGCCCGTTCCAAAATCGAGATCATCATCAGGCCGCCCATGCCGGCGATCACGACGTCGTCGGCCTCGCCGGGCAGCACGGCATCAAGCCCGTCGGAAAGCCGGGCCGAAACGACGTCCTGCACCGCGTAGCGCGCGATATTCCGCCGCGCGCGGGAGAGGGGGCCGGGGCGCACGTCGCAGGCGACGGCGCTGCGGATCAGCCCGCGCCCGGCAAGCCAGATCGGCAGATAGGCGTGGTCGGTGCCGACATCCGCAAGCCTCGTCCCCGGCCGGACCAGCGAGGCGCAGAGCGCAAGCCGGTTCCCGAGCGAAAAAAGAGGACGGCGCGCAGGGCCGTGCAGACCCGGCGGCCGTCCGGCATCACCGCCGGACGGCCGCCCCTTCTCACCGCTTGGAAGCGAGATGCTCATTGATCTTCTGAACCATTTCCTCGGCGTCCACGCCGTGGACCATGCAGGCTTCCTCCAGCGTTTCTCCCTGAGAAGCGGGGCAGCCAAGGCAGAACATGCCCATTTCAAAAAAGAACGGGGCCGTGTCCGCATCGATGTTCAGAATATCGCCGATCAGAGTCTGTTTTGTTACGGTTGCCATGGGGGTATCCTCCAAAATTATCACATTGTCCGCTTTTCGTACATGCTTATTATAATACCCGGCGCCGTTCTTTGCAATACATTTCTAAAAAGGGAGAAACGGACCGTCAAAGCAGTCCGTTTCTCCCTTTTTTGTCCGGCGAAGCCTCCCGGCCGCGCCGGAAAAGCAGCTTTGCTCCGGAGATCACTCCGCTTCGAAAAACGTCCGGATCCCCTCGTAGGTCATGTAGATGTCCAGCTTGGAGACGACCTCGAACGGCGAATGCATCGAAAGCACGGGGACGCCGATGTCCAAAACGTCGACGTTCAGATGCGCGATGTAAACGGCGACCGTCCCGCCGCCGCCGCCGTCCACCTTGCCGAGTTCGCCGATCTGCCAGAGGACGCCGTTTTTCTCGAACAGCCTGCGGATTTCGGAAACGAATTCCGCCGAAGCCTCGCTCGTGCCGCTTTTCCCGCGCGCGCCGGTATATTTTGCCACGCCGACGCCGTTGTTCAGGTAGCAGGAGTTCTCCGCCTCGTAGGCCTCCGCATAGGTGGGGTCGTAGGCCGCCGTGACATCCGCGGAAAGGCACTTCGAGCGGCTGAGGACGCAGCGGCCGGGAAGGCCCTCGGACTGCGCCAGGTCCTCGACGAAATAGCGCAGGAAATCGCTGTTGAGGCCCGTGTTTCCGGTGCTGCCGATCTCCTCCTTGTCCGCCAGAACCGTCAGGAGCGTGTGCTTCGGGTGCTCCACGTTCAGCGCGGCCGTCAGCGCGGGATAGGCGCAGACGCGGTCGTCGTGCCCGTAGGCGCCGATCATGCTGCGGTCGAAGCCGATGTCCACGGCGCCGAACGCCGGGACGATCTCGAGATCGGCGGAAACGAAGTCCTCTTCCGTCATGCCGTATTTTTCGTTCAGGATCCGCATGAGGTTGAGCTTGAAGAGGTTGTCGCCCTTTTCCGCGCGGACCGGGCGGCTGCCGGCGAGGACGTTCAGGTTTTCCCCTTCGATCGCCTTCGCGAGCGGCTTCTTCATCTGTTCTTCCGCAAGGTGCGGCAGCAGGTCGGTCACGCAGAACTGCGGGTCGCCCGGTTCCTCTCCGACGCGAATGTCCACGCGCGTGCCGTCCTTCAGAACAACGCGGCCGTGCAGCGAAAGCGGGATCGCCGTCCACTGGTATTTCTTCAGGCCGCCGTAATAGTGCGACTTGAACAGCGCGAGCCCGTCCTTTTCATAGAGGGGATGGGGCTTGAGGTCCAGGCGCGGGGAGTCGATGTGCGCCGCCGCGATCCTCACGCCGTCCCTGCATCCGTTTTCTCCGATCACCGCGAAAATCAGCGCGCGGTCGCGGTTGTTGACATAAACCTTGTCGCCGGGCATGTATTTTTTACCGAATTCAAACGGGACGAACCCTGTTTTTTCGGCTTCCCGCAGCGCGTACGCGACGACCTCGCGCTCCGTCTTGGCCCGGCCGATGAAATCGCGGTAGCCGGCGCAGTACCTGTCCGCCCGCGCCACCTTTTCGTCCGGCACCTGGAAGTAACCGCTTCTGCGGTTGATCAGCAGCTTTTTCGCCAGTTCCTCGGCTTTCGGGGTTTCCTCGACATTTGCCATCTTTCAGCTCTCCTTTGATCGATATAATTTTTTGTACTGCTCGTAATTCCGTTCGACCGCGTCCGCGTAGTTCCTGGTTTCCTCATACGGAACGCGCCGAAGGTTTTTTCCGTCCGGCGAAAGCGCCGCGTCCGCGAGCCATTCGTCCACCGCGCCGGTCCCCGCGTTGTAGGCGCAGGCCGCCGTGCGCAGCACGCCGTACTTTTTGATCATCATCGAAAAATAGCGGCATCCGTAATCGACGTTGACTTCCGGGCGGAGCAGGTCCTCTCTGGCATAAACGATTTTCCCGTCCTGCTTTCGCTGCAGCCAGTCGAACGTTTCCGGCATGAGCTGCATCAGGCCGAGCGCCCCCGCGCGGGACCGGGCGTCCGGGTCGAAGTTGCTTTCCGCCCGGATCACCGCGTAGACAAGCTCGGGCTCCAGCCCGTACTTTTCCGCGCTTTTTCCGACGATCTCGGGATATTTCTGCGGATAGGCGGATTTCTGGAACCGGACGTACCCCGCGCGCAGCAAAAGCGCGGCGGCGGCCAGCAGGACGAGCAAAAGGACTCCCGTTTTCCAGAATCGTTTATTTGAGGATTTCATTCCTTTCCCCCAGAATCTGTCGCAGCAGCAGCGCCGCTTCCTTTTCGAGCGCCGCATACCCCGTGCGCCCGTCAAAAACATATGCCGCGCGGCTCTCGTAATATTCGTTCGGATTCTGCGCGCCCATGCGCGCCGCCGCGAGCTCCTTCGGGATCCCGTCCCGGGCCATGATCCGCCTCAGGCGGGTGTCGTCCGGCGCGGCGACCGCGACGGTCGTGTCGCAGAGGGAATCGGCGCCGCTTTCGAACAGCAGCGCCGCGTCGATGACGACGGCGGCCGCATCGCTTTTCTTCAGCTCCGCGATCCTCCGGAGCGCGTGCCGGAAAATGAACGGGTGCGTGATGCGGTTGAGCAGCGCCGTTTGTTCCGGGTTCGAAAACGCGCGGCCGGCGAGCTTTCTGCGGTCCAGCGTGCCGTCCGCGCGCAGGACGTCCCGGCCGAACGCCTCGGCGAGCGCCGAAAGGCAAGCCGGCTCCCCGGCCGCCTCCCGCGCGAGCGCGTCCGCGTCGACCACGGCGCAGCCGAGTCCCGCAAAGGCCGCCGCGACGGTGGATTTTCCCGCCCCGGTCGGTCCCGTCAGCCCGATGACCGGCTTATCCAAGGCTGAGCACCTCGAATCCCGCGGCGCGCATCAGCCGGTTGTAAACGGCCAGCCCGACCCCCTCCGGGGCCGGGCAGCGCGCGTAAACCGTTCCGGCGCCGATGTCGTCCAGCCGGCGCAGCGCCTCGAACAGTTCCCGCGCCTGCGCGCCGAAATCGCCCTCGCCGCCGTAGCAGACGGCCGGAACGCGCAGCAGGCGGTCCTCGCCGTCGTAACACAGCGCGGCGACGCCCGGCTCGGCGTGGGAGTTGACGTAATCGACGTACTTCCGCTCGCCGCCGCTGACGATCACGACGTTCGCCTTCGGCGAATAGTGCTTGTACTTCATGCCGGGCGAAAGCGGCCTGGCCCCCGGCGGCAGCGGCTTCAAAACGGCCGGGTCCACGTCCACCCGGCCGAGCACCGCGCCGAGCTGCTCGAGCGTGATCCCGCCCGGACGGAGCAGGCGCGGCGGCTCGGACGACAGCGCGACGATGGTCGACTCCACCCCCACGCCGCAGGGCCCTCCGTCCAGCACGGCGTCGATCTTCCCGTCCATGTCGCGCATCACATGCGCGGCGGTCGTCGTGCTCGGGAACCCGGAGCGGTTGGCCGACGGCGCGGCGATCGGCACGCCCGCGGCCGAAATCAGCGCGCGCGCCGCCGGATGGGACGGGAAGCGGATCCCGACGGTCGGCAGGCCGGCGCTGACTTCGTCCGGGATCAGCGCCGATTTTTCCAGCACCATCGTCAGCGGCCCGGGCCAGTAAGCCTCCGCAAGCCGCCTCGCCGCGTCCGGCACGCGGCGGACCAGGCGTTCGATTTGTCCGAACTCCGAGATGTGGACGATGAGCGGGTTGTCCTGCGGCCTGCCCTTCGCCCGGAAGATCTTCGCGACCGCGCGCCTGTCGAGGGCGTTCGCGGCGAGGCCGTAGACCGTTTCGGTCGGCATTCCGACCAGGCCGCCGTTTCGAATGATACGGGCCGCGGCCCCGATCGCCCCGCGGTCGGCCGCGTCCAGCAAAACTGTCCGCATGTTCTCTCTACTCTCCCCGCGTCCCGTTCCGGGACGACTGTTTCAATTTTTCCGCCCGGTCCGCCGCGATCAGCGCGTCGATGATCTCCTCGATGCCGCCGTCCAGGATCTCCGAAAGGCGGTACAGCGTCAGCCCGATGCGGTGATCCGTCACGCGCCCCTGCGGGTAGTTGTACGTCCGGATGCGCTCCGAGCGGTCGCCCGTGCCGACCTGGCTGCGGCGTTCGGCCGCGACGCGGTCCTCCTGCTCCCTGCGCTTCTGCTCGTACAGGCGGGAGCGCAGGATTTTGAGCGCGCGGTCCTTGTTTTTGTACTGGCTCCGCTCGTCCTGGCACTCCACGACCGTCCCGGTCGGCAGATGCGTCACCCGGATGGCGGAGGACGTTTTGTTGATGTGCTGCCCGCCCGCCCCGCTCGCGCGGAACGTGTCGATTTTCAGGTCCTTCGGGTCGAGCTCGAACTCCACCTCGTCCACCTCCGGCAGGACGGCGACCGTCGCGGTCGAGGTGTGGATTCTTCCCTGCTGCTCCGTTTCCGGCACGCGCTGCACGCGGTGGACGCCGCTTTCGTATTTGAGGCGCGAATACGCGCCCTCCCCGGAAATCATGAAACTGATTTCCTTGAAGCCGCCGAGCTCCGTTTCGTTCGCGTTGAGGATCTCCGTCTGCCAGCCCCTTGTCTGCGCGTACATGCCGTACATGCGGAACAGAACGCCGGAAAACAGGGCGGCCTCCTCGCCGCCCGCCCCGGCGCGGATCTCCATGATGACGTTCTTTTCGTCGTTCGGGTCGCGCGGCAGGAGCAGGACGTTGAGCTCCTCCGCGACCCGCTCCCGGTCCGCGCGCGCCGCGGCGATCTCCTCCTCGGCCATCTGCCGCAGCTCCCGGTCGGTCCCGGCCCCTTCCATCACCTCGCGCGCGTCCGCCTCCGCCTCGCCGGTCTTCCGGTATTCGCGGTATTTTTCGACGATCGGCCCGATGCTCCGGACCTCCTTGAGCAGATCCCGCGACTGTTCCGGGTCGCACGCGACCGCCGGATCGGCCAGCTTCCGGTTCAGCTCTTCATACCTTTTTTCAAAAATCATCAGGTTTTCAAACATGCTTCAGAAGTCTCCCCCGCTTTTTTAGGTTCTCTTTTGGAACAAACGGGGAGCTACAGATCGTCCGGGTCGGTCTGCCGGGTGATTTTTCTGATGTTTTTCTCGCATTTGAGGCGCGGAACCATGACCTCGTGCCCGCATTTTTGGCAGCGGATTTTAAAATCCATGCCGGAACGCAGCACAAGAAACGTATTGCACCCGCACGGATGCGGTTTTTTCATGGTGAGCACGTCTCCCGGTCTGACATCCATCCCACGCACCTCCCGTTCCAAGACGGCTGCCGTATATCAGTTTTTAGTATAGCACCAAAACGCCCCGGACGGCAACCTCTGTTTTCCGGGAGCCGCCGGTCCGCTTGCGGCGGTGAGAATTTCGGTCTATAATGGAACCATTCTGAAAAAAAGGCGGGGGATGCGCATGGAAACGAAAGAGGAGATCCTCCGGCGCCTGCGGGAGGCCGGGGACTACGTTTCCGGGGAAACCATCAGCGCGCGGCTCGGAATCTCGCGCGCGGCGGTCTGGAAGGGCATCCGGGCCCTGCGGGAGGAAGGCTACGGCATCCGGGCCGTCACGAACCGCGGCTACCGGCTCGATTCCTGCCCGGACCGCTATTCCGAGGCCGAAATCGGCGCGGGGCTCGAAACGGAGGTCCTCGGCAGGCGGATCTTCTGCTACGACAGCGTCGATTCCACGAATGAAGAGGCCAAGCGGCACGCGCTGTCCGGGGCGCCGAACGGAAGCGTGTTCGTCGCGGAGGAACAGACCGGCGGCAAGGGCCGGCTCGGGCGAGGCTGGGCTTCGCCGCCCGGAACGGGCCTGTGGTTTTCGATCCTGCTGCGGCCCGGCCTGCTGCCGCCGCATCTCCCCGTCACGACGCTGGTCGCCGGCCTCGCCGTCGCCCGGGCCGTCAGGAACCTGACCGGGTGCGGCGCTTGCATCAAATGGCCGAACGACATCGTCATCGGCGGGAAAAAAGTCTGCGGCATCCTGACCGAGATGGCCGCGGAGATCGACCGGGTCGAGTTCGTCGTCGTCGGCATCGGCGTCAACGTCAACAACGCCGCTTTTCCGGAGGACATCCGGGAAAAGGCCACCTCCCTCCGGCTGGAAAGCGGCGGGCCGGTCCGCCGCGTGAAGCTGCTGCGGGAAATTCTGCTGCAGTTCGAGGCGCTTTTAAAGCGGAAAGCGGGTTCCGATCCCGCTTTCCGGAAGGAGTACAGGGCCCTGTGCGTTTCGCTCGGCCGCCGGGTGGGTTTTACCGAAAACGGCGTTCCCGCAAGCGGCACGGCCGTGGACGTTTCCCCGCGGGGCGAACTGATCGTCCTGCTGCCGGACGGGTCCCGCCGGGCCGTGAACGCGGGGGAGGTCGTCGTGCAGGGGATCTACGGGCAGAACGTGGATCCCCTGCGGGGGCCGGAATAAAAAAAGCGGCCCCGCCGCAAACGGAGAAGCCGTTTTCAAATGGGCGCTTTCCCGTGTTCTGTTCCACCTCCTATTCATAGCACAGGGACTATGATACCGGAGGATTGTGAACGGAAAATAAACGGAAATAAAAAAGCGGATAAAAATTTTCGGGCGCGGGCCGCCTCCCTGCGGCCGGTTCACACGGTGCCCTCCTTGAGTCCCTTTTTCGCAAGGCCCAGAGCCCTCAGCTTGGGGGTTTTCTTGTATTGATGCGCCTGCATTTTCACCAGGATATCGTCCAGCGCGGAAAGGGTTTCCAGCAGAAACGCGCCCTTGTTGAGCATGACGCATTCCGCCCTGCCCCCCATGGCGGCGTCGGTGATTTCCGCTCTGGTCGGGATCCCGGTTTTCACCATGCTGTCGAGCACCTGGGTTGCCCAGATGACCGGCACATGCGCCGCCTCGCAGATCCACAGGATCTCCTCCTGGAGCTCGGCAAGCCTCAAATAACCGGTTTCAACGGCCAGATCCCCGCGCGCGATCATGACGCAGACGGGATTCCTGCTCGCCGCCGCCACGATGATTTCGGACAGGTTGTCCACCCCCTGAATGGTCTCGATCTTCGCCATGATCGGGATTTTCGAAGCCTTTTCGCCGCCCATCCGTTTTTGCAGCTCTTCCTGAATCAGGTGGATATCCTCCCCGGATCTGATGAAAGAAAAGCCGATGATGTCGGCGCGCTGGCAGGCGAAATCCAGATCCTTCCGGTCGCTGTCCGAAAGGATACAGATATCCGCGCTCGACTTTGGGAAATTCAGGCCCTTTTTCGCCTTCAGGCGGATTCCTTTTTCCTTGGAAACCTTATCGACCCGGAGGACGACCCCGTCCTCGACGATTTCGGAAACGGTGCATTCGATCGTTCCGTCGTCGACCAGGACGGGATCGCCCGTCCGAAGCATCGGGACGATTTCGGGAAGATTGACTTCGCAGACGATCTCCATCCCGTGGAAATCGCGGACCGCCGGGCTGCCCGTAAAGAGGAAGGAATCCCCCACATGCACGACCGGATTGCCGAGCGAAGTGGTCAGCGTTTTGATCCGCGCCTTCGGCCCGGCAATGTCCAGAAGAACCCTGCAGCTCAATCCCAGCTTTTTTTCGGCCGCCCTGACATGGTCGATCATCCGGCTCCAGGCTTCCTCGTCGTCGTGGGCGCAATTGATTCTCGCGACGTTCATGCCGTGCGAAATCAGACGGGATACCAGGCGCTGGTCCTCGGCGGCCTCGGAAGGGAGCGTCACCATAATCGCGGAATGTCTTTTTTTGCTCGGAGGGCCGAAGATCCTTTCCGAATTCTGATCGAGAATCCTCTTTCCGTAAAAGAAGGAACTGCAGTCCGGGGATTCTATTTTGGGCCGGGGCGCGTTCCCGCCGACCATATTGCTGAGCAGGAAAATGACGGCGTCAAGGTTCCAGAGGGTTCTGGATTCGAGCCTTCCCAGGGACGAGAGCCCGAGATGAATCAGATTTTCCTGAATGCCCCGGATGTCGTGGCTTCGAAGGGAAAGATAATAGGCGAGATTTTTGGCGCTTTCAATAAACCCCTTGTTCCGGATCAAAGGCTCCCACCGCCCGAACAATTCGTTCCCTTCATCACAAATCCTATTCCTCAGGCCGATCATGTCCTGCAGCAACTTGCCGACCTGTGCTGAATCGTAATTTTCCATTCTATAATTCCCCTCCTGAATGAAAAATATCCTGAAGGCCATGTTTTTTGACGGATCAAGGAAGCAGGCGCAGACGGATATCGAAAAATTGTTTTTATTTTTAATTATCCCATTTATTTACAAAAAATTCAATGATCCTTATCAGAACTTTTCGTTAAATCAATGTAAAATATACAGCATTTTGACTAAAATTATCAGCGCGAAGCCCCTTTGGGCCCTCCGGCGGGTTCCGCCGAAAACAAAAAGCGCGCCGGGCGACCCGAAAACGGGCTGCCCGGCGCGCTTTTTGATGGTGGGCCATCAAGGACTCGAACCTTGGACCGACCGGTTATGAGCCGGCTGCTCTGACCGACTGAGCTAATGGCCCCCCTGTCGCGGCAAAAGCGGCGGCGTTCCGCCGTGAAAAATCGGATATCATCATATCACATTTCGCCGAAAAGCGCAATCCGGAAAAGGAAAAAGCGGCCGGGTCCTTTACAGCGCCCGCATTTTACGTTATAGTAACGATAGATGGGTAAATGAGATTCTGAAACTGAAAGACAGAAAGCGGGGTGGCGTTTCCATGGAAATCGTCAATGTCACGGAATCCCTGGTGGAACAAAAACTGGACGAGATCATCGACTCGCTCGGATGCTGCAAATGCGAACAGTGCCGGGCCGACATGATCTCCTACGCGCTCAACCGGCTTGCCCCGAAATACGCCAGCACGGAGATCGGCCGGGCGTACGCAAAGCTCGACCTGCTTTCCTACCAGTTCGAAATCGATCTTACGACCGCCCTGTACGAAGCGGCGGAACAGGTCAAAAAGCATCCCCGCCATCACCTCGGCTGAAGCCCTTGTGCAGACGGGCCGCCGCCGCGCGGCCGGTCGGTGTGGCGGCCAATCCGCCCGCGCCGGTCTCCCGGAGCGCGGGCGGCAGCATGTCGCCGACGGAACGCATCGCGTCGATGACCTCGTCGGCGGGGATCGCACTGTCGATGCCCGCAAGCGCCATGTCCGCGCAGCTGATCGCGTTGACGGCGCCGACGACGTTCCGCTTGACGCACGGGATCTCCACGAGTCCGGCGACCGGGTCGCACACCAGACCGAGCAGATTCATCAGCGCCATCGCGCAGGCGTTCGCGCTCATCGCGGGCGTTCCGTTCTTCAGGCCGACGAGAGCGGCCGCCGCCATTGCGGAGGCCGCGCCGATCTCCGCCTGGCAGCCGCCCTCCGCCCCGGAGATCGAAGCCCGCGACGCGATGATCTGGCCGAATCCGGCCGCCACGAACAGCGCCGCGACCGCCTCGTCGTCCCCGGTCCCGTTCGCCGCGGCGTACGGGATCAGCACGGCGGGCAGAACGCCGCAGGCGCCCGCCGTCGGCGCGGCGACGATCCGCTTCATGCAGGCGTTGTTCTCCCCCATCCGGAGGGCCTCGGCGACCACTTTCAAAAGAAAGCGGCCGCCGATCCCGCTTTGCTGCCGCGCGTAGCGGTCCATCTTCTCCCCGTCCCCGCCGACCAGCCCGCTTTTGGAACGCGCGGCGGCGCTGTAATGCGCGCTGGCGGACTTCATCGCTTCCCAGAGCGCGCCCATCTGCCTCAGCGAATCCGCGCGCTCCACACCGCGGTCCCTGCAGTCTTCTTCCAAAACGGCTTCCCAGAGCGGAAGCCGTTTTTCTTCCGCGGCGGAAAGGAGCCGGCCGACCGATGCAAACGCCATGAAAGATCCCCCGCTATTCGTCAAGATTCAGATACGTCACTTTGATGATCCCGTCCTCGCGCTCAAGCGAACGGAGCGGCTCGGCGGGGATCGGCTGGTCGCATTCCAGCACCATGACGGCGTAGCCGCCGCGCGTGTCCCGGTAAAGCTGCATGGCCGCGATGTTGATCGAATAACGGCGCAGCAGCGCCGTCACCTGCGCCACATGACCGGGCTGGTCCACGTTGTGGACGACCAGCGTCGGACAGTCGCCGGAAAAATTCGTTTCAATGCCGTCGAGCCGGCAGATTTTGATCCTTCCCCCGCCGAGCGACGAGGCGACCACCTCCAGCTTCTTCCCGCTTGCTCCGACGACCCGCAGCAGCGCGGTGTTGGGGTGGACGTTCCGCAGGGCGACCGTTCCGACGGTGAACCGCAATCCCTGTTTTTCCGCGAGCGCGAAGCTGTCCGGGATCCTCTCGTCGTCCGGTTTCATGCCCAGAAGGCCGGCGACCAGCGCGCGGTCCGTGCCGTGCCCTTCCCCGGTGGCGGCGAACGAACCGTGCAGCAGCAGCTCGGCTTCTTTGACGGGTTCCCCGAGCAGCCTGCGCGTGACAAGGCCGATCCGCACCGCCCCCGCCGTGTGGGAGCTGGACGGGCCGACCATCACCGGCCCCATGATGTCGAAAATGTTCATCGGTCATCACGCCTTCCCGGGGCGGCTCCGGATACGCGCCGCGGCCCCGCAAAAATCTTCCGTCTGATTCCGGCTTTTCTTATCATACCACGGAAAAAACGGAAATCAACCGGGGCAAAATGATTTTTCTCTCTCCGCGCCGTTTTGTCCGCGCGGCAGGCCGCGGCAAATCCCCCCGAGGCCGGATTTGCCGGTCCGAAGAATTTTTTTCCGCCGATTTCCCATACTAACCCTGTAACGCACAGGGAAGGAAACGCGGAATTGAAAAAGCGGAACGGGAAAATCAAGACATTTCTGCGGGCGTCCGGCGTCGCGCTCGCCTTTTTCGCCATGTTCGCCGCCAGTCTCTCCGTCTTTCTGTGGGCGTTTGCCGTCCGGGACGGCACGGCCGGCGCCGGGGCGGACGCCGCCGGAATGGCTCCGGTCTCCGGCGGGGCCGCGGCAAGCGGGAGCGAAGGGACCCGGGCTTCGGGGCCGGCCTCGGTAGCCTCCGCTTCCTCCGGCGCCGCGGCGGAACAGACTTCCGGGACTCCCGGCGGGGACCTGATTCTCGTCAACGGCAGCCATCCGGCGCCGAAAACTTACCGCCCGCGGCTCGTGACGGCCTACGGCTTTCAAATGGCCGAGCAAACCGCCGCGGCCTACACCAAAATGCACGACGCGGCCGCCGCAGACGGCGTTTCGCTCTGGATTTCGAGCGCATACCGCAGCAGCGAACGGCAGGAGGAACTGTTCGAAAAAGAGATCGAAAGCTATGCGCGGACCCATTCCTCCCCGCAGGAAGCGGAGGCGTACGCGGCGCAGTCCGTCGCGCACCCGCGCTGCAGCGAGCATGTCACGGGCCTCGCGCTGGATCTGAACGGCGTGCGCGACGATTTCGACGCGACGCCGGCGTTTCGCTGGCTGGACGTCCACGCGCAGGATTACGGCTTCATTCTGCGCTACCCGAAGGACAAACAGAACGTCACGAAAATCAAATATGAACCGTGGCATTACCGCTTCGTCGGCGAAACGGCCGCGCGGGCCATAAAGAAAAACAACCTCTGCCTGGAGGAATACCTCGCCTCCCTGCAAAAAAGCGGGGGCGATTGATTATCCTCCGCAGATTTGGTATAATCTACAATTGAAATTGATTGACGGCCATACGGCAGGAGGGTACGATTCATGCGGCAGCACAAGGTCAGGACCAGGTTCGCCCCCAGCCCGACGGGCATCATGCACGTCGGCAACCTGAGGACGGCGTTGTTCGAATATCTGATCGCAAAATCCGGCGGGGGGGATTTCATCCTCCGCATCGAGGACACGGACCGGGAACGGTATGTCGAGGGCGCGGTGGACGTGATCTACCGCACGCTCGACGCGGTCGGCCTCAGGCACGACGAGGGGCCGGACATCGGCGGAAACTACGGCCCCTATGTGCAGAGCGAGCGCAGGGAGATCTACCGCGGATACGCGGAGCAGCTCCTCCGGGAGGGAAAGGCGTACCGCTGCTTCTGCTCCAGGGAGCGCCTCGACGCCCTGCGCGGGGAAAACCCGGAGAACGGCGGATACGACCGGCACTGCCGCAATCTGCCGCGCGGGGAGGTCGAGCGCCTGCTCGCCGCCGGGAAGCCGTACGTCATCCGGCAGAAAATGCCGACGGAGGGCTCGACGACCTTCACGGACGCGGTCTACGGCGAGATCACGATCGAAAACAGGGAGCTGGAGGACCAGATCCTGCTCAAATCCGACGGCTACCCGACGTATAATTTTGCAAACGTCGTCGACGACCACCTGATGGAGATCACCCACGTCGTCCGCGGATGCGAATATCTCACCTCCACGCCGAAATACAACCTGCTCTACGAGGCGTTCGGCTGGCAGGTTCCGGTTTACGTCCACCTGCCGCTGATCATGGGCAAAAATGCGGACGGGACCGTTTCAAAGCTGTCGAAACGGCACGGTTCGACCAGTTTTAACGATCTTGTGGACGAGGGCTATCTCCCGCAGGCGATCGTCAATTACATAGCCCTGCTCGGCTGGTGCCCGAAGGACAACCGCGAGCTGTTCACGCTCGGCGAGCTGGTCGAAAATTTTTCGATCGACGGCATCAGCAAATCCCCGGCCGTGTTCGATTACGACAAGCTGCTGTGGTTCAACGGGGAGATCATCCGGGCGATGAGTCCGGAGAAATTCCTCGAGCGCGCGCTGCCGTACCTGCGGCGGGTGTTTCCGCAGGGCGACCGCCGGTGGGACGTGCTGGCCGGCGTTCTGCAGCCGCGCGTGACGAGATTCAGCGACATCCCCGGCATGATCGGTTTTCTCAAAGAGCTCCCGGACTACCCGGCGGAGTATTTTATCCATAAGAAGAGCAAGACGAACCTTGAAAATTCCGCGGACATGCTCCGGGCCGCGATCCGGGAACTGGAAGGGCTTTCCGACTGGTCCCCGGAGATGATCCGCGGCTCGCTGCTCGACCTCGCCCGGAAGCTCGGGGTCAAGAACGGCACGCTGCTGTGGCCCGTCCGGATCGCGGCGGCCGGCACGCTGGTGACGCCCGGCGGCGCCATCGAGATCCTGTGCTTCCTCGGCAGGGACGAGGCGCTCCGGCGCCTTGCGGCGGGCCTTCAAAAATTAAACGCGAAGGAGTCGGGACGATGAGCGACGAAGTGAAAGCCGCGGACGAAAACGGCGGCGCGGGCAATTTCATCCACACCCTGATCAGGGAGGACCTTGCGCCGGGCGGCCGCTTCGAGGGAAAAAGAATCCACACGCGGTTTCCACCGGAGCCGAACGGCTACCTGCACATCGGCCACGCGAAGGCCATCTGCATCGACTTCGGGACCGCGGAAAAATTCGGCGGGCTGTGCAACCTGCGCATGGACGACACGAACCCGACCAAAGAGGACGTCGAATACGTCGACGCGATCCGCGAGGACATCCGCTGGCTCGGCTTTTCCTGGGACGACCGGTTCTATTACGCCTCCGATTATTTCCCGCAGATGTACGAGCTTGCGGAAAAGCTGATCGAAGACGGGCTCGCCTATGTCTGCGAGCTGACGCCGGAGCAGGTGAAGGAATTCCGCGGGGACCTGACGCATCCGGCCCGCAGCCCGTACCGCGACCGGCCGGCCGGGGAAAGCCTGAGCCTGTTCCGCCGCATGCGGGCGGGCGAATTCGAGGACGGACGCATGACGCTGCGCGCGAAGATCGATCTTTCCTCCGGCAACTTCAACCTGCGCGACCCGGTGATTTACCGCATCAACCACATGGCGCACCACCGCACGAAAAACGAGTGGTGCATCTACCCGATGTACGACTTCGCGCACCCGATCGAGGATGCGATCGAAGGGATCACCCATTCGCTGTGCTCGCTGGAGTTCGAGGATCACCGGCCGCTGTACGACTGGGTGATCGGGCACATCGGCCTGCCCGCGAAGCCGCGCCAGATCGAGTTCGCGCGCCTCGGCATCAACAACACCGTCCTGAGCAAGCGCAAACTGCGCACGCTGGTCGAAAACGGATGGGTTTCCGGCTGGGACGACCCGCGGATGCCGACGCTCTGCGGCCTGCGCCGCCGCGGCTACACGCCGGCCTCCATCCGCAATTTCTGCGAGCGCATCGGCGTCGCGAAGGTCAACTCCACCGTGGACTACGGCTTCCTCGAACACTGCCTGCGCGAGGATCTCAACGAAAACGCCCGCCGCGCCATGGCGGTGCTCGAGCCGGTCAGACTGATCCTGACGAATTACCCGGAGGACCGGACGGAGACGTTCGAGGTGGAGAACAACCCCGAAAAGCCCGAGGCCGGCACGCGGCCGGTCAGCTTTTCGCGCGAGCTGTGGATCGAGCGCGGGGATTTTATGGAGGTCCCGGAAAAGAAATACTTTCGCCTGTTTCCCGGCAACGAAGTCCGCTTGAAGACGGCCTACGTCGTCAAATGCACCGGCTGCGAAAAGGACGAAAACGGAAACGTGACCGCCGTTTATGCCGAATACGACCCCGCGACGCGCGGCGGCGGCACGCCGGACGGCCGGAAGGTGAGAAGCACCATCCACTGGGTGGACGCGAAAACGGCCGCCGACGCTCGGGTCCGCCTGTACGGCAGCCTGTTCACCGTTCCGGATCCGGAGGAGGGCGACTTTCTCGAGGAGCTCAACCCCGATTCCCTCAGGGTCCTGACCGGCTGCAAGGTGGAACCTTGGCTGGCCGAAGCGAAGGCGCCCGCGTCGTTCCAGTTCCTGCGGCAGGGCTATTTCTGCGTGGACAGCCGCGACAGCAAGCCGGGGCATCCGGTGTTCAACCGTTCCGTTTCGCTCAAGGACGGATATAAAAAGAAAAAATAAGCCGGCCTGTCGAAAAACAGGCGGTCCGCCGAAAATCGTCGTGCGCGGGATTTTCCCGACGGCCTGAAGCGAACGCGGCGCCCGGCGCAATCATGCGCCGGGCGCCGCGTTCGGCTTTTCAAACCGGAACGGATTCTTTACGAAACGGTCACGACCCCGACCCGCTGGGGAACCCCGTTGGAGCCGGCCGCGTAAACGCCGGCCCCGCCCGCCCCGACGGCGCGGATCTTATAATAATAGCTTCCGTTCAGACGGTAAACGGACACGCCCGCGATCACGGAGCCGTTCCCCGTCGAGAAAGTCAGCGCCTGGCCGGCGGAGGGCGTAAACCGATAGGTGTAAAAACCGCCCCTTTTCATCGCGAACTGGTAGGGCGTGTCGGACGCAATCGCCGCCGGAACGGGCGCGGAGCCGGTCGCCGTGAAGGACGCCTTGCTCCCGTCCGCGGCGGTCGTCGTAATGACGGCCGATCCGGCGCCGACATTCGCGATCCGGAACAGGTATCCGTCGGAAACCCTCCCGGCAAACGCGACGGAAACCGCCGCCGGATTGGAAGAAACGGCCGCGGGCCGCGTGGAGCTGGCCGTATAGACCTTATAAACGTAAGACGCGTTGCTTCCGAACGTATAGGGGGCCGTCGTGTCGCATTTCAGCGCGCCGCCGGACGGGGCCTGCGTGGACGGCGTCTGCACGGAGGAACCCGTGCCGACCGCCTGGAACGAAACGCTCATGCCGTTCGCCGCGGTGGTCGTGATGACGGCCCGCCCGGCGCCCCGGTTCATGATCTTGAACAGGTACCCGTCGCCGGTGCGGCCGTAGTAGGACACGCTGACCGCGGCTGGGTTGGAGGAAGCGGCCGTCGGCGTGATGGTGTCGTTCGTCGTGATTTTGTAGACATAGTCCTTGTTGGCGCCGAACGTATAGGTCGCGGTCGTGTCGCTGCGGAAAACCTGCGGGGCGGGCTGCGGGTTCTGGACGCCCTGCCCTCCGCCTCCGCCGGTCGAATAGTCGTAAAACCCGTAGTCCAAATCGCATGCGCCGGAAATGCCCGGCACGCTCCCGCTGCTGCTGTACTGCCACATGGTATAGGGACGGCTGAACGAGGTCTTGGCCACGCCGTAGTGGGCGATCCATGTATCGTACTGTGAAACGAGCGAGCTGGTCAGATGGCTTTCATAAAAGCTCTTATAAGTATAGACGATCGCCTTGTAGCCCGCCGCCTGGATTTTGCTGCAGAACGCCTGCACCACCTGTCCCGTCAGCACGTCGGAAAGCCCGGCGACCTCGCTGGTTTCCAGATCGTAGGCGACCGGGTAATCGAGTTTCCGCCCGCCCAGGATCTGCAGGCAGTAATCGGCCTCCCGCTGCGCGACGGCCACGCTGGTCGCATAGGCCACATGGTAAACGCCGACCTTGATCCCGCTCGCCTTCGCGTTCGTGTAGTTCGTTTCAAAATCCGCGTCTTTGCTGGCGCTGCTGCCGAGTCCCGTGCGGATCATCGCGAAATCGACGCCGGAGGCTTTGACCGTCGACCAGTTGATCGACGAGTGGATGGCCGACCCCTGCCAGCTGGACACGTCGATTCCCTTCCGGGCGACGTTGACGACGCAGGATGCCTGGTACGAACCCCAGGAGGCCGTCACGGTCGTCTGGCCGAGCCGCACGCCGACCACAACGCCCTCGCCGTTCACGGTGGCGACCGATTCGTCCGCGCTGCTCCAGATGGCGCCGACCGCCGAAGTGCCGTTGTAGGCGGAAATCTTGACGCAGTCGCCGGGCCTGACGCCGACGGAAGTCGCGCTGAGATGGAAGCCGCCCGACCCCGCGGCAAAGGCGGAAAAGGGTACCAGCACCGCAACCGACACAATCAGGATCAGGGCCAGAATTCTTTTCTTCAATTTTTTTCCTCCGTTTCTTTTCGAGCCGTTCACGCTTTAAAGATCCAACATTCGCTGTTTGCCGACAAATCGAGGATCGTGTCGGAGTATTACAGTTTGTTACATTTTTTATTATATTTTTTTGGCAGTTTGTTGTCAAGTAATGAGAATAAAATATGGTTGCCTTATTTTGGAAAGCGAAAGTGGGTTTTGTTACTTTTTAGCAGATTGTTCTTGAATTGGATCAAACGAATATGATATAATCTTAACGAAATATTGTTTTGGCATCGGTTTGGCATCGGTTTGGCATCGGTTTGATCTCAAATATGGCAGGGAGGAAATGACATCGTATGGCTGTTAAATTCATCACGGCGAAGGAAGCCGCCGCTCTTGTTCCCAACGGTGTGACACTTGGGACAAACGGCTTTATGGGAACCACGTTTGCGGAAGAAATCGCCATGGAGATGGAGAAGCGCTTTTTGGAAATGGGTGAGCCGAACAACCTGACCCTTCTGTTCTGCGCCGCACAGGGCGACAACATGTCGAAAGGGCTGCAGCATCTGTCGCACGAAGGAATGATCCGCCGTACGATCGGCGGTCATTACGGCATGGCGCGGAAGATCGGGGAACTCGTCGTCAAAAACAAGGTGATTGCTTATGATTTCCCGCAGGGGGTGATGGCCCATCTGCTGCGCACGGCGGCGGCCCACCAGCCCGGCGAACTGACCCGCGTGGGGCTTGGGACTTTCGTGGATCCACGGATTTCCGGCGGAAAAATGAACGATCTGACAAAAAAAGAGGAAGATCTCGTCCAGCTCGTGACTCTCAACGGTGAGGAGTACCTGTTTTACAAGACCGTCCCGGTCGATTTCGCGATTATCGGCGGCACCTACGCCGACGAAGACGGGAACATCTCCTTTGAGCACGAGGGCGTGAAAACCGAGGCGCTCGCGATGGCGATGGCCTGCAAAAACTCAGGCGGCACCGTGGCCGTACAGGTGCAGCGCGTCGTCAGGAGCGGATCGCTCGACCCGCGGAAAGTGGAGATCCCCGGCGTGCTGGTCGACTACGTCGTCGTCGCCAGCGACGTCAAATACTGCATGCAGAACTGGCTCACGCAGTATAATCCGGGCTTTTCCGGCGAACATCTTGTCGGTGCCGCGGACCAGGCTCCGGTCCCGCTGAACAACAAAAAGGTGATCGGCCGCCGCGCCGCGATGGAATTGGAGGACGACAGCGTCGTGAACCTCGGGGTCGGGATCCCGGAATACATTTCCACCGTCGCGTTTGAGGAAGGGATCACCCACAAATTCTCCCTGACCGTGGAAGACGGAATTTTCGGCGGGAACCCCCAAAGCGGCCTTGATTTCGGCGTCAGCCTGAATCCCGCCTGCATGATCACGATGCCTTCGATCTTCGACTTTTACCAGGGCGGCGGACTGAACCAGGCGTTCGTCGGCTTTGCGCAGTGCGACGCCGCCGGCGACGTGAACGTATCGAAATTCAGCGACCGGATGCCAGGCTGCGGCGGTTTCATCGACATCACGCAGAATGCGAAAAAACTTTATTTCTGCGGCACGTTTTCGGCCGGCGGCCTCAAGACGGAAATCGGCGGCGGAAAGCTCAAGATCATCCGGGAAGGCAGAGCGCCGAAATTCTGCGACCGGATCGAACAGATCACGTTTCGCGCAAAGTACGCCATCGCCAACGGTCAGCCCGTCCTGTACATCACGGAGCGCGCGGTGTTCCGCCTGACGAAGGACGGCCTGGTGCTCTGCGAGGCGGCGCCCGGCATCGACGTGGAAAAGGACATTCTCGCGCTGATGCCGTTCCGCCCGGCCGTCGCCCCGGATTTCCACCTGATGGACGCCCGGATCTTCCGGGACGAAAAGATGGGGCTGGACGGATAAATCCCGTCCCGCGGCGGCAAGCGGGAAAATCCCGGCTTCCGCGATACGCCCTGATCCGGACTGGAAACCAATCTCGCTTAAGCCATCAACAATACGCCTTGAGCGGCTTTCGCAGCCGGACGAAGGCGTATTTTTTGTACAGGTTTGGGGGATCGGGAGGTTTTGCAGCGTTCCCTTCGACCGGATCAGGTCTAAGGCCATACCGCACAGTGCAAAATAGTCCAAGAGGTGTTAAATAGAGGTATGAATAAGCAAATCAGCTTGTCAGCTCCGAGGGACGGATAGAGTACAATAAAGTTCGCAATTT